>JACCDT011644366.1_pt1 | contig 37721 bp, 63 predicted proteins | sample 7446291 | NCBI WGS metagenome assembly JACCDT01 (sample SAMN15323446, study PRJNA562643) | freshwater metagenome | isolation source: river surface water | place: USA:Blue River Watershed | collected 2017-08-17
AACCGAATGTATCGTATGTTGCTCCACCATTTACTGCAAGATTTTTAGACGCTACGCTCTTGGCAAATCGTATGCCATTGCGCCGGTACTGATTGATAATTGGCGTACTCTTGGATGATACTGTATATGACCCCATTGGCTTCAATTCATGACCGGCAGATTTTGTCTTAAACTTTACATCATCAAGGAATGTCATTGATAGGTATGATAGACTTGCTGGCTTGTAAATTGCGTTGGTAGTTTCATGTTCCGCGCGCACATAGTATTTAGTTGTTGTTAGTGACGGACAGTAGCCGCCCTTAATTGGCAGCGGCTCTCCACCATCTGTTAGTTGCTCTGGCGGCATTGACCATTCTGTACTGTCACCACTCCACGAACCAACAGCATCTATATACACAACAGATGTATTATCTGGCCCCTGAAGAGTCAGTTTAAAGTTGTCATATTCTACAGTAGAACCTGTGTGAGTATACGTTAAGTATGCATCGAACCATTGATCACGAGTAGTGGTAGGAACAGCAATCTGATAGTTACTTGGATTTGTGTGATATAGAGTCAGTGCCGTCAAGGTACTTGATGATGGTATATATACCTTCATAAAGTGAGTTCTTGTTTCGCCAGGCTTTATATTTGCCCCACCAAAGTCTAACTGAGCGTATCCAGTGCTAGTTTTAATAAATCTAATAGACCTGTCACCCTGATAGGCATAACTTGCTGAACTAATCGCAGTCCCATAATAGACAGAAATTCCGGTAGTATCTTTTAGCGTATCGGTGCCGCTAGCAATATTAGCACTTAATGTATTAATCGCCGCACTAGTTCGCCCATACAGTTTTGTCTGCTGATTGTTTGGCCCCCACTCAATCTTTGCATCGTCAACTGCGTCATATAGCGGGGTAAGGTCATAGACATATTCTGAATACCCCTTCATGCAAATATTGATATCGCTGGCAAGTGGGAGATAGTAGTTTCCATTGGCAGTTTGATTTGTGACAAAATCTGTACTGACAGGAATCTCTGCATAGACTTTTACATTTTTTATTGCTGTTCCGAGACCGTCGTTTCCGTCTACCCCGGCCCCAAGTGTCAGTTCTGTGTCATATGACAGTTGCACGGGGAATCTGTCAGATGTTACATAGTCATCAATAATCCAGGCCCCGGCATCTAGTGCTACAGAGAACGAATCACCAGACCATGCAAGCAGTACATAATGCCACGCGGCGTAATCGCCGCCGACCAATTCCTTAATAGTCTGATCATATTGTGCAGGAACGCCATCCTCTTTGTAAAAGTGTCGTAAAACTATCTTGTGCTTGGAGTCAGCGGTATCATACTTCTTAATTACCGCAATGCCATGATCCTCTTCATCAAATGACATGATGGCAAACTCTTTATTAGTAATAGTGCTATGGAATGTATCAAGGTAGAAGCCGACGCCTGCCGCGCCGTTATTTGCACTGGCAATTCGGTTCATCTCTTCAACTACAAGATACTGAGCAGCCTCTTCTACGAGTTCGTTGATATAAATGTTGTCAAGGTAAATCTCTTTTCCTGCGGCCAGCGTCCCTGAGGTGGCCTTAAAAATCACGGACACCTGTACGGCAGATGTGAGTGCTGGCGCTTTTTCTGCGGCCCAGTGAGCCTTCCATGCCCCGTAGGTGGGGGTTGACGAGTAAACGCTAGTGCTACCGATCTGAGCACCAGCAGAGTCGTACCATTTATACTGAATCTCTATAGACCTGTTGGCATCATTCGCGGGCAGGTAAGAACTAAGTCTTGTATAGATTACGTCATCTGGGTCTGCCGGTAGTCTTTCCGATGACACGCCCATATAAGTAGCAGCAGCATCAGAACACTCTAATTTAAGCGCATATGCACCACTATCATAAACATCTGATCGACTCATGCGCGGGTAATTTGCAGTACTGGATACTCTAAACCATCCATCAACATACGGGTTGTATGATAGACCAAGTTCTAGTTGTGCGTTATCAATGAATACCTGGCCCGTAACAGCACCATCAGATACCACCTCAAACTGTACCTGCAACTCTACCGCGCCGGAAAGGATGTCGAATGTAGCCATACGTCGCACCCATGAACTTGATACCGTGAGCGGAATGACTGTATCTGCCAGCGCAGTGCCTCCGCTGTTCCACTGGAACACCCGCGCCTGGAACTTTTGTGCAGTTAAAGTACCGCGTACATCAACAGCCAGCGACATTTTAGCCAGGGTATTACCAGACCCTGCTGGCTCTGGTGTTGGCAATGTAACCGGAAGGATGCCATATGGGTTTCCGGCATCATTAATAACAATCTCCTGAACCCTGATTCTGTTATTATGCTTCAGGCCAATCTTCTGACCATTGGTAGCAGAGTTGAGCGTCAGCAGCACGGCATTTTGTGACGACATAGCGTCAGGGGTCAGTGCTTGCGAGGCGCTGGTAGCCGTATTTACAGCAGTCCACCCATCAGGAACTGAGTTTCCATCTATATCAACATCAAAGGAGGCGTTCTCAAACAGGTTGAGGCCACGATTGAACGTTGACTGATCGTCAGATAGCAATTTGGAGCCAGGCAGACATTGGAACGCTCCACCCGTAAACATCATATTGTCATCTACAGAGTCAGGCGCTGTAATATCAAGCAGGCCTATGTCACCGCCCGATATTTCTACGTTATGAGACTTGTCCCAATACGGCCATTTGTACTCTGAGTCACCAGGCCAATCAATGTCAAGGGTGCCCTTGGAATCCAGATCGTCTATCGGGAAGAAATGCCCCTGTGTACGCCTGGCGATTTCTTGCGATCCAATTGTAGACCGGCCAAGGAGGTAGTGACGCTGAATGGAAGAGTCTGGAAGCACATATCTATACATTGCTATTGCATCAATGGTGATGTTTCCGGTGCCTGGCCCAGATACCTTGAAGCCGTTGCTCTCAAAGTTCCAGTCGATCTTGTACGTCGCCTTCATGGTTTCCACCAGTTTACTATCTACATAAATTTGAATGGTACCGTTGTCAAACGTAGCGACTAGGTGATGCGATACATTAGGCTCAATAAGATTGTGAGTGACAATCATATTCTCTGAGAATGAACGAAGATTAGTGGCATTAGCAATTTTGTATACTATCTGACCGTCTTCAATGCCGATGTAGTTATCTGGAACTACACCAGAAGTGGTTGTAGGTTGCAACAGCCTGATACCGCCCTGATTATCACCATTCAGCAGGAACCAGCACTCAAAGGAGAACTGATATGTCTCCCGTGACTTAGACCATGCTTCCAGTGCAGGTATTGTGAGGTAGTTGCTTGAACCAAGGGTGGTTCCTTTAACGCCACCTGATACCAGCGGCAATGCATCTGTTACTGGTTGAGTTCCATTGTAGGTGCCATTTAATGCAGAGGCCGGGGCTTTTGAAACGTCATTGATTACCTGGCCGCTGCCCTGATTGCTTTCATCCATGGGATAAAACACCATGGGGTTATCGAGCATTACGGTATCGTAGTAGTAAGATGACATTTGTTAATAATTATACACCTGGGAGAGAATAAATGCGAATGCGGTACGGGAGCATGCTCGCTGAACCCCTGGTTCCGCGTCCCGTACCGCACCGCTGTAACTAAAAACCATCCTAAGGTCTGCACGCGGCGCAACATAGGCACTGCCCAGCATCACAGACTTTCGTCCGGTACCTATATTATAACACATGCTATAATTATCTTGGAGGCAATAATGAATACAACTAAACCATATGACAAGATCACATGGAGGGGGCACCGGTTCGACCGGCGCACCAAGTCTGCCATTGAATGGGCAGAGAAACACTACCTTGAGGTTGCCCCGAAGGTTCGTAAACCATTTAGAATAGGACAAGGATCATATTCACTAGGAACTTTATCGGCTGGTACGCATGCGGGTGGTGGAGCAGTCGATATTATGTTCGCTGGACTCAATAAAAAGCAGCAAAGGGCTGTTGTCAAGTGGCTACGGAAAGCCGGATTTGCAGCATGGGCACGTACAGGGCCTGGCTGGGAAGGTAATGAGCACGCACATGCCATTCTTATTGGGCACCGGAACCTTGATCCTGCCGCAGAACAGCAGGTAATTGCATACAAGAATCACCGCGATGGTCTTGTAAGCAATAAGGTTGACAATACATGGCGACCCAAGAGGCCGCGCCGTTGGAGTCACCGCCAGAACAGGCCTGTGCTCAAGTAACTACTTGATCCCCCAGAACGATGGGAACAGTTCCTTGAGCCTACGGCCAAATGTCGATGGCGTATTGTAATCTGCCATATCTTGAGACCATACCGCTTCCGCAACGTCTTGGGCTGTTGGGCCTGAAGTGCCGCTTGTAGCCACGCCAGAAGCCAGAGAAGACCTTTCAAAAATAACCGTAACGTCTGATGCGTATGACGAGTTGTCAATTACTGGGAGGTCTGGATCAACGCCATAGAGATTGCCAGTAAGATACAATACCTTCTGCCCCGCTGGGCCGGTTGTTGAGATTCGCCAACCAAGATGGTTGTTTAGGAACAAATACTGTCCCAAATAAGAACCACCGCCCAGAGGGTCGTTTCCTACTGAGTTTGAGAATGCGGGGAGCCACTGCTCGTTTCCGCTCGCTACCCACTCTTTCCATTTTGAATACACCTCCACGGCTGATACTGTTGTTGTCGCTGTAGGCAGTGTTACTGTGATTGTTTTGTTATTTCCATCGAATGTAACTGTTGCCATAATAGTCCATTATACTACCTGCCGCCAATTAAGGCAATCACGGGTTGGCGAAGTTACGCTCAAGGGCGGCTACGAGAGCAGCGGAGTTGGCATTAGAACGCTGAATTGTAGCAGTGGTGGATACATACTGCCCTGTATTCAAACCAATACCGACTACTGTGATAGCAGCATCGGTTCCAGCCGTGCGCCCGCCCTGAACGTTACCGTCGTAGTCGAATGTCTTAGTAATGCTTGACTGACCAGAAATACTCCCGGCCATAGGAACGTCATCATTATCCTCAACAGTAATTGCACCAGCAGTACCATAACCAGAAGTAAAGAACACTCGATACACAGCGTCTGGATCGTTTACTAGGTTGGCACCAAAGTTGAGTGTAAGTGTTGCGACGTAGGGGAAGATACGCTCAACACCATTTTTATCTGTGAATACTAGTCGGTTGGTGTCAGAAGCATTAAAGTTGTCAATATACACACCGGAACGAGTCTTAAGAGTGTCACCGACAAAGTAGAGAAGGTCGTCTGCGGTCTTACCAATTACGCTCCCGGCCCCGGCGTCAATGTCGGAGTTCTGCCGCAGCGACCACTGAACCTTTTCGTAAATCTGCTCAGCAGTAGCACTGTTGCCGTCAATAATGACCCGGAACGGATATGATCCAGCACCAATCGTGCGGTTCTGGTCTGTACCATAGTACGTAATATCAACACCACTATATGGAGCATCTGTAGAAACCGTCGCCTCAGAGTGAGTAACCTTTAGGTCAGCACCAGAAGAGAGCGGGAATGCATAAGACTCAGAAGAAATCTGAGTATAACCAATGTCAGCCAAGTCGGCGGCTGCGTATGATTGCTGCCACTCACGAACGAATAGATTAAGAACAGTGCGGCGGTCATAACCATCGGCTGTTGAGCCGTCACCGTTTGGGTCAGAGTAAATCTGAATAGCCTGATTAACAGGGCCAGTAAGCACAAAGTTTGTGGCTGAGCCGCCTACTGATTGCTGGTAGTAAACCTGATCGTCTGCTTCAAGAGAACCAAGTGTCTTTACACCTGCCCAAATCGCTGTCTTTACACCAGAAGTATTGACAACCGCCCACCCAGCACTACGAATAAGATACCTTGTAGAGTTGTCTGCAAAGTCCCAGCCGCTTACAAGTTCGTATGACGAGTCGGTAATAGGAGTCATCGGGAACGGGTATTTAATTAGACTAGTGTCGTTCTTCCACTCTTCCTTAAGAAATGAATATAACGCCTTTAGCGTTACCCCATCGTCAGATAGGTTACCAGTCTTATTGAGGGTAATTGTCTTACCCGCTGGCGTAATTGTTACTTCAACACCCTGATTAAGTTGATCGGGGTCTACGATCAATGCCACTTATGATCACTCCTTAAGAAGATTATACACCATATTTTATTATGAGTTAGCATATTGCCTGTCAATAGTCTGCTGCACCGGAATTGATAATCCATTAGCAGTTAGACTAACCCCCTCATAGCGAATTGGCAACCAGCCTAAAGCGTGAACGACAATGTAAATGTCTGTATCTGTACCTGTATGCTCATATTGATATGAGAACGACGTTCCTGAATTCTCTATTCCGGCCAATTCCTGATCGTCAGACACCCTGAATACGCGAACCTCAGAGTTTGTCTTAAGACCAGTGAGTTCAAGCGTCGCAATAGTTGGGTCTAGCGGATACAAATTGTCTCGCTGAGCGGCGAATGTGCTAAGTGTATTGACACGAATATGTGTAATAGCATTAGTTGTGTTTGCTGTGGCCGTAACAACTCTGAACTTCATTTTGAAGCCAATTGCAGGATCAATGGTGTGAGTTGTCAAATTCGTAGTGTTCAACGTTAGCCATGTTCCGTTATACCCACTGCCCAAATCAATTTGATATGTAAACGTCATGTTACCAGTGTTTGTACCAGTCAGTGTAGGTGCCGTGTTTTCAAATCCAGTGTGCCCTAAAGCAAAGTAGTCCATTTCAACAATTACTTCATCGCCCACGCTTGGATTTGATAGCGAGGGGACAGAAGTGAACTGCGGGGTTCCGGCCACATATGTCACCTGAGATGCTGTTTCTACTGTAGGCTCGTTGAAGATACACACGACACGGCCAGTTGTATCAGATGTATGCAAGTCATAAATGTGAGTGCCATATACTGATGCGTTTGCCGCCACTGAGTTAGAACCTGAACCCACTCCGCGTGACTGCTGGTTAATCGCTGACGGTGTATGTGCAGATGCCATTCCGGTACCAGCCAGAATTCCGTAAACACTTTCTTCACGAATACCCTTGTCGGAGTTCACTGTAACTGACGGCCCTGTACGAACCATTCCAAGGTAGCAGCGCTTAACTGATATGTTTGCGTTGTTACCACCGGAAGTCCACACGGCTGCGGGAGCGTTGATACCATTATTAGTTGGTGTCAGAGGCATGGTGCGCGATCCAATATTCTGCATTCTAATGTTTGATGACGCTGTTGTGGATAGCAGGGCAGTGTATGGATGAACGCGGGGTATTGCACCATTAAGCCCTAGCGTCATTCCGTCGATCTTAATGCTGTCAGACTTAGCAGAGATTGTCACAGCAGAGTATGCACCAGTGTTGGTAAACCCAATATAACGATCAACATAATCTAAGTCATTTACCTCAATATCTGAACACGTTACGAGAGCAAGTGTACCGTTAATCATTGATGTTTCTGAAATTACGGTTCCATCAGACTGTGCCATGTTGATTGGATATCCAGAAGAACGTGCGAACTGTACGATCCCACACCTACCGCGAGTAAAGTTCATTCCAGAGCATGTTGTGATTGATACAGCATGGTCATTGCTACCTGGGGCGTTACCACGCTGCGCTCGCCAGTCGGTTATCTCTGCCCCGGCGAAGTTTGATGTAAGTGTCAGTGTAACTACGTCAAGTGCGCCGTACATTCCACAACCACCGTCGTTAAGAACTATTTCTGTAGCACATTCTGAAACGGATATGGCATCGAACGTGGCAACATGGTTTAGTTTTGTTGTATAAGCCTGTAGAGTTAGATAATACCAATCTCCATATGTATATTCATGGTCAACAACACCCGCGCCAGTTGTTGTGAAGTCTGGCCTGTTGGCAATCGTGGCGTTTGGAGCGGCATTTGTAGCACGCGATCCCGTAGCACATTGACGAAGGAAGATATTTGGAACTCTTATTCTCCTATTGGCGCTTGGTACGTGACCGATTGTTTGTCTGAGAGTGGCGTTTCCAGTTGTTGTTCCAGATACCGGAACGTTCAGTGTGATTGAGTTTGTGGCGGTAGCAATTGCCGCGTATGTACCTGACGGTACGCTGCCAGAAGTAACGTTTAGATAGAACGTATTACCAACTGCAAATGGCTGAGATGTATACGTAAGAACGACGCGGCCACGGAACGATACGTTACCGCCAGTACCGGAGCCAGAAAGGTCTACAACAAATGTTGACGTTGATGGAACACGCTTAACTGTATAAGTGCCGTCTGCTGTAGCAGCACCAGATGTAAAGTCAAGATATACCTGTTCCCCAACTGAGTACCCGTGTGCCGATAATGTTACAGTAACCTCATTTGAGGCCCAGGTATATGTACCAGAAGATGTAGTAATTGTATACGCAAGCGATGCTGACTCCCACAGTTCACCTATTTGTAACTGACCGGAGCCAATATCCTTTACAAATTGTGTCCTTGAATCTGTATTGTCTCTTGGTTGACCTATATGCTGTACCGCCCAACCATTTGCTGCGCTTGATAATGCGGGCCAGAATTCATATTCGTCTGTGTTCTCGCCAGTCTCGATCCATAGGCCGGGGGACTGTGTTGTGGCACCGCCGCCATTTGTGGGAACCTGAACAACTTGTGCCGCTGACCCACTTGTAGTTCCAAGATAGAACCAGTCTCCGCGAGTAACGGAACCAATACCCTTACGGCTAACTGTAATGGCTGCTGATTGATCCATTACAACCTCTATCCAGCCAGTTGTGTCAGCACCAGTTGCAGACGCTCCGATTCCAGAAAGCGCTCCTGCGGAGAACGCCCCGCCAGTTACCTCTCTGAATTTGATATACCCTGTCGCTGGCATTGCAGCGCCTACTGCTGTTGGAGCAGATGTGTAACTTGACCATACCCCAATGAGGTATCCTGATACGCCACCCTGAGATACCGTTGTGCCAATTGCTGGTACGTTTCCAGTTCCAGAGTTGTATTCAAGCCACCTGACGTTACGGGCATCAATCATGAAGCCACCACCAAGGGTGGCAGACACTGTAACGGAGCCTAGCGAGCCTGTCATTGAGGCCGGGGCATTTGCGTGCCAGCGGGTATCTGTTCTAACAGTTAAAATACCGCCGTTACAAGTCCATGCCTCGCCAGCGGTTCTGGCGGTACCACCATCAAGATACGTGTCTGTAGTAATAGTTGCCATTTATATCACGGCCCATACGTAATGGTGAGCCTATCATCCCATACATGAACAAATTCAGACGTACCACTTGCCCAATCAATTGATGTTCCGGTCGGAGTTTCTGTTACTCTGCGGATACGCCATACTGCATCAGAGGTTAGTGATCCCACAGGCGCTTGACCAATATAATAAATACCGGGAGTGCTGAAATCAGTCTCAACGTCATACACTTCATCATCCTCCAATACCTGACCGGTGCCTAAAAGTACATCATAACTAATTAAATCAATACCTAGTCTATCCTTAGCAATTATAGCACTGATTGAATCCTCAGTTACAGAAACACCGACATTAGGCTGCTCGATGGATACAGAAACCTTAGTCTCTTCTACAACTCCTGTTTCCGTCAAGATGTTACAGTCCTAACTACGGTTATTTCACCACCGACCGGATATACTGTGTCGTCGGCCTTGGTCAATTTGATGTCGTAAACCATCTTGCTCTTGAAAGACGCCGTGTCTGCCGCTGGAATAACTACAGTAATCTCAGAAGTGGTTGTATTGATAGTTATTCCACCAGACGGTGATGTGAGTTCTGAAAACACAACGCCGCCGACCTTTTCGCGTACTTGCATCTTGGCAGTATACCCAGCAAGTGGATGTAGCGTAGTCTTACTTGCATCACTATAAACTGTGACAACAAACGTTTTGCTGCCACCGGCATCTACAGTAAGCGGTCTAATATCCATATGTACTATTATACCACCGGGACTTTATCGCGCTTGCGTGAGTTGCATGTTCTACACAGAGGCTGTATATTTTCTATTACGTTAGCGCCACCCTTTGATAGTGGAATAATATGGTCTTGAGTTATGTTTTCGCTGCTGCCACAATAAGCACAACTGTAATTAAATTGCTCTAGCATAGCCTGCCAGTCAGCAACATCTATTTTACCACTTTTAAGTGCATACTTTCGGCGGCGTTGATCATCACGCTTTGACTGCAAATACTTATCGTAATTTAACCTTTTCCACCTATCTTTTTGCGCCCGTGTCTTTTCTGGATTGCGCAAAGCCCACTCTTTTATCTGCAAGTTTTTACATGACTTACACTTACTAGTTACACCGTATTTACCATTCATTTGCTTATGGAAGTAGTCTGTGGACGCCGGATATGAAGTACCGCAACTAGAGCAAACCTTAAATGGTACATGAGTCATTACTGCAATACCTATCGCCAATTGCTTCTAGATTGTCAATTCCATCGTAAATTGCCGAAAAGTCAATCTTCTTGATTTTACCAACATATGCATTGTATTCATCTTCTGTAATCTGAGTATATGGTTGCTGCGGATACGACTCATTACTCATTGGCAGGAAGGAGACAGCCTTAAGCGACCCCTCATGCAGCCTAAGGGCCGGAACTAGCAAATGCTTTTCTGTTTCCTTATCAAAGGATACAGTGACAGACACTCCGTTATCACTCCAATAATGCTGTGCTTTTGCAGCCAGACCAATCTTTTCAAAAACTGAAACCTCTCGCTCTGAGCGATGCGCATTAGACTTTACTGGGAAATACACAACATATGTATCATGGCTAACAAGGTCTTTTTCAATCTTGTACCCCGCCGCCCGAAATAATGGGATCATCTTATCGGAGCCACCAAACCTGATCGCACGCATGTAATGCTTACCGCCTGGCCCCCAGTGAATACCTGGCGATGCGCCGGATAGTAGGCTTACAGTACCCTCTGGCTTAATCGTGGTGACGCGATTGGATTCACGAACACATAGCCACTCGGAGTAAATCTTGTCTAGACGACGCACTTCTTGATATCCAGCGTCCATCCAATCAAGAATTTCAGGTAGGCCACGCTCATCAATAACATCTGTAATACCAGTCAAAGAGAGTCCGATTCGCCGGTTTCGCTGCATGACACTATTTGTCTTTGTCCATGGAGTAGGAACAAGCGTCACCGTCTTTGCATATAGAAAGGCAAACTTGAGGGTACGCAAAAAGTCTTCCTTAGATTCTGCATTCTGTAGATGCACTGTCACTAGGGTACACATCTCTTGCGACTCAAGTGGCTGTTCTGAACACGGATTAAACCCGACTACGCGACGATCTTTATCGTCTGGCGCATCCATCATCCTTCCGCGCGACTTTGCTACATCAAGCCATACGAACCCTGGCTCTCCGTTATTTACAATAAGGTCAAGATACTTTTCATAATCTGCCCCCACCGGAACGTTGATTGAGTTGTTGGACGCCCATGCCCACCCTGGGTTTTCGGGGTCGTAAGAGTTTCTCTCAGGATAGACACTTGCATTTTTAAGGTCTAGAAATGCAGAGTCATCATAATCACCAAGCATGATCTCTGCACTACGCCTAGTTGAGCCAGCAATTACGCAGGCACCAATCATATTAAAAATATCTACAATTGTTTCAGAATCTAGTGTCCTGCCGATCCTCTTTTCAAAAATTACCCCTAGCCTATCGTGCAGCATAATAAGAGGCTCTGGTCCAGAGGCTAGCCCACCAAACGTCTTAAGCGGGGTTCCCTTCGGACGAATCAGACTATAGTCAAACTTAATAGGAGCATTGTGCCGAAGATATGAATTAATCAGTAGGCGGAGTGACTCTGCCCAGCCTTCCCTAGAATCTGGAACTACAAATGTCTCTACGTCGCCAAATCGCTCACGTATTTCAATGTTTTTCTTAGCGCCGAGCATGTCTGCCCCGACGCCAACACCATACATAAGTGCTAGCATAGCCCATTGAAACACAGCACCTGGGTCGTGACGCTCAATATCACCGGTAGAAATAACAGCACAATTTTGCAGTGAGGCGCTGTTTCCATCCATTACCTGCTTACTACCCATTTTTTCTAGACCGCGACCGGGAGGAGTCCACTTTAGACTAAACATGCGATCAAAGAACTCTTTGGCACTTGACTGCCCTTTTTGGTCATTCCATTCTAATTTATTTGTCTTAGCATGACTCTTTTGAATAGAGTACGTTCCGTTAGTGACACGGACACACGTGTCAATCCAGCGCTCCTTGGTCCCATCACTATTAAGATTGGAATATGTACGCAAAAATGTCAATTCTCCTAGACTATTACCTCCTGCATCACGGAATCCGAATGGTGCTTCCACATTCTTGTACTTCTCGATAAAGTCAGGCAACAGCCTAAAAGAAAAATCAGTCATTTACTCTCTCCACAATAATATTTTTAAATTCATGAGTACTTCACGTTTTCCGAAGTACTACCTCTAGTGTACCATGAAGAAGTAAAGGCTGAATGATTTACATACTGTTAACCTTGGCAATCAGCGGGTCGAACTGAGCCTTGGTAAGATTGAACCAGTCATACTCTTCATGAATTGCCGGGGCCTGCCCATAAGCCTCGTCAGCAAGATTTTTAAAGTTCTCGTAAGAATAGACCAGAGCATTTGTTAGTTCATCAAGAGAGGGCTTCAAGACCTTGCCTGGATGCTCGTGAGGCCAGGGTGTCTCCATGATGGTGTCAGAAACTGATAATCCTGGCAATACGTAGTGACTGTACGGTGCCCACGTTGTCGTTTGCACGGTTGGCATCCCAGAAGCCAATGCCTGCAATGGAATAAATCCAAAACCCTCTCCATATGATGGATATATAAGTACATCATGAGAGTTGAATAGGGCAACCATCTCTTCCAGCGGAATTTCACCGTGAACGTGCTTGATATTGTTGCTGTATTCTGTTGGACTGTACAAAACGCCGGGGCTTTCGCGGCGGCGAATCATGGTATACGAAGAATGTGTCTTAAGAGTAAGAGATACATCAGGATTATTTCTTCCAAAGGCTGCGATGAATGCATCAAAGGTATCCTGACCGCCCTTACGAACCGCATCTGATCCTATATGCAGGAATCTAACCTTGGAGCGCTTTTTACGGCGCACCGGCTGCCAAATATGGTCAATGCCGTGCTGAAACACCTGTACGTCATCTCTTCCAGTGGCATCACTGAACCAATCTGCAATCAGAGGGGATGTAGTCCACAATTCATCTACCGCCTGCATTGGTGCGACCCAGCCAGGCTCCACTTCACTTGACTCCCACGGGGAATAGCCAATATTGTATTGCCCCGTGTTGTGGAACTGAAACATCGGTGGGTGTGTAAAATTTAGCAAGATGTCGGCGTGCGGGTCATTAAATGGCACCTCATGGCCCATTTTCTTCAAGGATGTTACAATATGATACCCAGCGATCCCGAATCCTTGGGATAGATCAAGACCTCCGATGTGGCTGTGATAGGATATACGCATTACTTCTCTACTTTGGTAACTGTGACTTCTGAAGCCATACGTGCCCAGCGGGCCTCTTCGCGCTTGCGGCGTCTGCGCATCCTGCGTTTCCTGGTGGGACTCTCATAGATCATGTATCAATCATACCATGTTGAAGGATTTAAATCAATGTGCTATACTTAATAAAGAGAATGCCCCAGGACGATTTCAGGTCTCGTCTTGGGGCGTTTTCGCGTTTAAAGAGCGTGTGCTATACTTGATAGCACTGTTCCCCCACGGATTCGGAACTAGCCCAGCGCTGATAGGTAGGTACATAGCACTGGTTGATGGTGGGCGTGGATACGCTTATGACATATCTCCTAGCCGTAGAAACACTGTCCTATGAATGTTACTATTTTCATAGGAGCCAGAGTCTTTTGACCCATTTTCTGCTCGTTTCTATGGCTTCCTTTAGCCCAGCGGATTGACGACCCGAATAATCAGAAAATCTTTAACCATTTAAGTTAAAGCGACAGGTGTAGGCGGCTGTGACCTGGAACCTTCTACAGTAATAGTAACGAAAAACACGCAGGCAGGAGAAATTACCTTCTCCTTGGGAACGGGGAGGGGGTCAAGGAGTCTAAATATGAAGAGCAAAATATATGGTTATCTGTTCGTTCTTTTGGTGAAGTACAACAATTGGCGTAATAGGGTATACTATAAAACGTGAACATTGCATTATGGAACAAAGGAAGAGACACAATCCTAACGTCGGACTCGTCGCTTAAGGATATCTTTGCCTGTTTGTCGGAAGATCATCTTCCGCTCGTCACTGGATTGGATACAGACCTGAACATATACTTATACTGCTTACAGTGCAATTACAGAAAGACTATCGGTTTAGGAACATACGAGAAAGTAATAGATCAGATATGATTACACAGTGTAACCGCAAGGCGTGCGGTATGATGACTGATATGCCGGATGAAACATGGATATTCGTCACTACCGGACGCGGGCTCACAGCAAGAGACTATGAGTTCTGCTGCTGGCAATGTCTAGCCATGTTTGCCGAAGAGAACTTCAGGCCATCATTCATATGACCGAACATACAGTAATCAAAAATGCAGTCATTGACCTCATTACTGTAAACTCTGTGCGTCCACCAAGGAAGTATTCCGATAAGGTGTCTATCCAATATAAACCAGAATTGCTGTACACTGTATACCTTCGGTCAGGGCGTGTCATCGAAGGATATCTCTATGGTGATGACAATACAGTGTCAGTAGCGCATGAAATCAATATGACATTACTGGTCAGGGATCAAATCATAACAATTCAAGGAAGATTATCAGAAAGGCTTTTAAATGGATAAAGGATACGTAAAACTAATTGATGTAATGGGTAGCGACCTATCGGTGGTAAATGCCGCCAGGGCGTCATTCAATAAGGATTCACAATCTCTTACCGAAAAAGATAAAGGTCTTATCGACTTTTTGGTAAAAAATAAGCATGATTCGGTATTCCGGCATTCTGCTATGACCTTTGAGGTATATGCTCCTATGGAAGTAAAAAATCAACTTATCAAGCACATCGTCGGTTCTACGCATATGGATGATCAATTCGGATGGAACGAAATTTCACGGCGATATGTCACCTCCGAGCCGGAATATTTTGCGCCGGATGCATGGCGCAGCGCGCCGGAAAATCGAAAGCAAGGTTCTGGCCCCAATATAACAGACCCAGAAACATTAGACCTTATTGATGATCTATATACAGACTATATCGAATATGCAGACAACCTATATTATCGACTGATGGACTTGGGAGTCGCACCGGAACAGGCAAGACTGGTCTTACCAGGATATGCAGTATATACACGATGGCGCTGGACTGCATCATTGGCAGCGGTATTGAACTTCTTATCCCTAAGACTCAAAGAAGATGCCCAATATGAAATACGACAATATGCAAAGGAGGTAGAATCCTTTGTCCAGGCGCATTTTCCCTATACATATGAGTCTTGGATGAAATGGCGTGTAAACACCTGAAATATACTTCGTATAATGAATTTGGTTTAAATTTGTCATATTGGGGATACGTGAAGTTTACTTCATATAATGTAATTCAAAAAAATATTACAATGGCGCTGAGATGTGTTGATCCGCATCCTGAAAACGGACAAAATAGGACATAGTGCGCACATAGGCCTCGGCTGCAACGTTTTCGGCACGATTCGGCACGTTTTCAGAATCGGACATATCGGGACAAACTAGGTCAGTTTGATAACGAATTGGTAACGGGGGCGTGATTCTCCCCCATTCCCTCTCTCTGCCCCCCATGGTGGAACCGAAGCCACCGGATCGCCCGGTGGTGGAGAGGAAAACATGGTCACCCCCAACGACCTCCCCCGTAGCAACGGGACGCACGCACGCCGCAACGGTGGATACGTCACGCAGTCGGCAGGATTCAAGCCTGCCGCGCCCAAGGTCACGCCCACCCGCACCGATGAGGTTACCGATTCGGACGGTATCGTTACTCGCATGGTCACGACCCCCAAGGCTGTCAGAGTCACGCCCAAGCCGATGCTCGACCCCGTGCGTAAGGCCAATGGCCCCGTGACCACGCGGCAGGCTACGCCGTGGGACGTTGCACGGCTGTCGGGCCCCCGCATGATCGCCCGTAGTGCGGGCATCACGCCTAGCCCATTCGACAGGGGATGAACGCCATGCATGCACAACTAATGGTGTGCGACTGGCAGGCGCGCACGCTCACGCCCGATCCTGTCAACGGACGCCCCGTAGGGCGCGTACGTCTGTCGGCACTAGTCACGGGGCGCGGTTTCAAGGTCATTGCGCAGAATGGCGCAGACCGTACCGATGCATGGCTTGACGCTTTCAACATCCCACGCCCGCGCGGGTAGTCATTGTGGCCTAGCCACTACTCACGTAGTGGCTAGGCCATTGTGAACGCCCGTTCACAATTCCGGAAAGGAATACGCTAATGTCCGTTTTCAAACTAATGCCCATGGGCATGCCCGATGCGCCAGACTCACAGTGTGAGTACGCCCTCACCGCATGGGACTACCCGTTCCGCAACATTGAACCTGCCATGTTCAATGCGCATGACCACACCATGGATGCGGATATGAGCGGTGACGTTGTGGCCGTTCACCCGCTAGACGATGCTTTCCCGCACCCTGAAGGCACTCTCACGGCCACGGAATACGTGCGGCGTACTCTCGCAATGGCCGCGCACCCTAGCGCCGCAGACGCGCCAGAATCGCCGCGTGAGGCATGGTGCACATGGTACGGATGCATGACCGTGGCCGCGCCAGCACGTTGCGTTCACTGTGGTGACTTTCACCCGCGCGGCATTCCCTCTCCCGACGTGAGGGCATACGCCTAGGGGGTATGCGCCCCCGGATACCCCCTATGGGTATATGCCCATAGGGGGTAGGGGTATCCGGTCACGGAGAGTAACCGGAACTAGACTTCCGTCGAACACCCGTTCGTTCGTACAGGTGTTCGTTCGTACACATGTGCGAATCGGGCAAAACGGACATTCCGGGCGGCACGAAACGAAGTTTATGCCACTCAAATTTCGATTAAGATCGCGCGCAGAAAACCCCCGGTTTTTTAGGCCGGGGGATTCTGAGGGTAGGCTTACCTTCGCGCGTACATCTTTTCCAGCACGCGGTCATTAAACTCGCGTTGCGCATCGGCGTATGCGGTCTCACCGGAGAATGACCGGCGTGAGAGTCCGTCTACCACAAAGTAGACCGGGAGTCCGTAGCGGGTGAATAGGGCTTGTTTGAGCACGACACCGTGGGCGGTGTCCAATATGTTTTTATCCATATCTAGAGAATAGCAGATTCCGCCCGCCAACATAACCCCTAGAGATGTGACTTAGATCACACTGCGAATATGCGCGTTGGGCTTGCGTTCCCAATATTGGCATGCCATACTCAAGGTATGAAGATTATAGATGAGGCGGGTCGCAAGCCGTCACGTGTCCAGATGTTCCGTATCTCCGATGGGAGGATGTACCGCTACGGTACGCGCAAGGTTCTCCCTAGCGGCGCTGAGATTCCCGGCACCGCGCGACTGTGGCCCAACTACAAGGCCGCTGAGCAGGCCTTCACGCGCCAGTCCCGGGAGTGACTGAGCCGGGGAGGGGCGAAAGCCCCTCCCCTCAGGGCTTGACAGACCAAGGGAGAAGTGGCACAAAAAGCGTTTATGCCATTTTGGTTTCGATTACGACCGCCTCAGAATAATGCCCGGTTTTTGGGGCGGTCACTCTCTGTGACCGCCCCACCGGGAGCCGCTAGGGGAGCCGGTTCTGCTCAACATCGGCGGCGACCATGGACTCTGCCAGGAGCACCATGGCTGAGAATTCCGAGGGGTCGATCCGGTTCATGAGCATGCCCATGATGTAGTTCTCAAACGTCCCTTTGCGCTCCTGCGGGATGCCCTTGCGCACGGCTGAGAGAAGGTTACTGTTCGCTGCGTACCGCTCTTGTGTGTTCATACTCTTATCCTGCCCTAGTCCGGTGCCCGTGTCAAGTCAAAATCCCCAGTTTTTGGTGTGACTTAGATCACATAATTAATCTGGAAAACTTGCCCAATTGGCTTGACACCACTACCGCCAGGGCTGACAATGGATACATGAACACAAAGCAAAGCGCCCTCAGGGCAATGGACAATGGCACTCTGGTCGAACTGCTGCGGGACACTGACCCTGATTCCGCCGCCTATTGGGCAGTGAACCGGGAACTGACTCGCCGCGAGTGGTTCTGGTTGGAATCGGACGCCGACGAGGCCTGAGGCCCCGCGCCCCGGCCCCCTTGACAGGGGGCGGGGGTGGCACAAACGCTTTTATGCCTATCAGACTGAGGTTACGATGTCAAGTTAAAAACGCCCGGTTTTTGTGTGATGTACGTCACACTCTAAACCGGTTGACAGAATGGTCTAGCGGGAGGACAATTGAGTCATGAGCAAACAAGAATGGATTGACCCCGTGTCCGACCACTGCCCTAAGTGTGGGGAATTGGTGGAGCAGTGCGAGGGTGTGCTTATGTACGCCGCTACTAATTGGGAACCCGCCGAATACGGTTGTCTCACCCTTGAGACCAACTACTATCCGGACGCCACTACGGTTATCCTCAAGCACACCGATGCCGATGGTAACGAGTGCTCCGTAGGCGAGGACAACACCGAAGAATTGTGCCACGGCTGCGCAATTGCCGATGATCCCGACTACTACGACTGCTGGGAACCGGACGAGTACGACGACTGGGTTCCGGACGAGCCGCTTGACTGGATGGTCACCGAATCTGCTAGGTGAGCCGACCGCCCAAGCCCCCTTGACAGGGGGTGCGGGCGGCACAAACGCTTTTGTGCCCCTAGCATATTCCTTACGAGGCGTCAAGCGATTTCCCCAGTTTTATTAATGTGACATAGGTCACAGGCAAAAGGGGTTATGCAAACCGCCAAAATGCGCTAGTTTGGAGATAGCAAAACAAAGGGAGCCAAAATGGAAAACCTCAAGACCGTTCGTAACTCGATTCTCTCCGTTCTCACTGAGGGAACGATGAACCTGACCGTGACCGATCTGACCGACCAGATCATCATGATCTTCCTGGTGAAAGACTGGACTCACGAAATTGGTGAGGGCCTTACGTGGGAAGACCTGACCGATGCGGAGTTCCGTACCTGTGTCATGTGGGCAAGCCTTAACCGTCGTGTTGGGCCTGCTCAGCCCACCATTGCTGCAATTCGGGACATGCGGGAGATTTTCCCCGGTCTCTCACTGGTTGCCGCGCGCGATTTCGTTCGCGGATACTGAAAGGAAATAGGAAACATGAGAGCATTTTTCGACAACGGTTTTGGTGTCAGCATCATTGATGATGGCTACGGTAGCCAGTCCGGACTCTACGAATTGGCCGTGCTCAAGGGCACTCCGGACGATTTCCGGCTCACCTACGACACCCCGATCACGAACGACGTTATCGGGTGGCTCACGTGGGAACAGGCTCAGGCAATCGTGAAAGAGGTTTCAGAACTCAGCCCCGATTGCGAAGTTCCTCAGGACGACTGGAACGCTGACTGGGACGAGGACGAATGGGACGCTGAGCCTACTGAAGCCGACTCGCTCGCTCTCACCTTCCTGAATATTCAGGGGGATTACCTGGACGGCGCTAAGAGCGTCTGATCCAGCGCCCCGGTGCTCACGCACCGGGGCGGCACAAACGCTTTTGTGCCTAGCACACACTCCTTACGACTGTCAAGCGAATTTGCCCGATTTTTGAATGTGATATAGGTCACACGCGAATGTCCGATTTGCCCGTTGACGAAATGCCAATATGGGGTTATGCTGGTGGTACACCAACAAAGAAAGTGAGGCCATCCAAATGGCTAAGGTTAACAAGGTTCGCGGCGTCAAGGTCTTCCTCACGGATGCGGAGGCGTCCTCGCTGAACCGCCTGCTTCAGTACGGCGTGGACTACGCCACCCGTTCGGCCCTCGGGCTGGACACGTTCTCGGACGAACTGAACGTTCACGCCTCGTGGACTTCGTTCGACTTCGGCACGAAGGCGTCGAAAGACGCCCCTGCTTCGGAGGCCATCGACCTCTGATCCCAATCGCCCCCCTGGCGCGCATGCGCCAGGGGCGGCACAAACGCTTTTGTGCCTACCATATGTCTCTTACGACTGTCAAGTTTAATTCCCCAGTTTTCTATGTGATGTACGTCACACCGCTAGGGTATTGACCGATACATAATAATCCTGTATGCTGAAAGCATGAACCTGGCCTCAGGAAGCGTCAGGAAAGGCAAGAGTGGAGGAAGCAATGTATGTAATCTGCCCTAGGTATAACGGTGGAAAAATCAACTACAGTGTCGGGCATTATCTGGCACATGACTGGGTAGAACTAGTATATTGCCACGACCTTGATGATGCAATGGAATGGGCTACTCGTCTTAATGCTACTCTTAAAGGTAACTCTGGGTAACCGTACCGTTCACCGTCGCCATTGTGCTATTCGGTTCGCTTGTAATCATTGAGAAAACTAACTAGGAAGGTAATTATGTCCAACCTGACACCCGTCCCGATGCGTAAGACCCGCCCGTTTGAGCGGCCATATGAGGTCTACAGGGCCGCTAATGGCTGGGAGTGGCGCATTCTTAAGTCTCACCAGAAGGATCGGGCCGCAGAGTTTGCACGCGCATATGTCGCTGCAACTAGCCCGTTCATCACCGGCTACGAGTACGGTGACACCTACTGGTCAGAGATTCTTAAGTACGGTACTCTGGTGGAGACCAACTACGCAGAGTGACCATAGGCCCTGCCCCCTCACGGGGGCGGGGCGGCACAAATGCTTTTATGCCTATCATATCTCTATTACGAATGTCAATACAAATCGCTGGATTTTATTTGTGACATAGGTCACACGGTAAAGTACTTGACCATAGCCGAATAGTCGGCTAGTCTTTAGATATGGAACTTTTGCAGATTGGTAAGTATCGGCCACCGGCTGCCCTTTGGGGTCGGTGTGGCATTCTTCCCGCTGGTGTGCAATACTGGTGGGAGATGGACGAAAAGGGTCGCTTTCTCCGTGGCCTTGTAGAGCCTGTGCTGCCTAATGCGCGGTACGTTGACAGAATTGATCTAGTGAATTGGAACGGTGGTCGGAAATAATGCATATGTCATGCTCGTGTGGCTTTGAGTGGGAGTCTGAGAATCCTAAGGATTCCGTAGATCATCACATGATGTATCACAAAAGGACGCATCACCTTGTATCGGTTGATAAGACTGATACTGAGTGGCACTTGACGGTCGCACTCAATCGTTACCCTAGTTATATGGTTCGGGACGATTAGTCCTGCCCCCGCCCAAAAGGCGGGTGGCACAAAATCTTTTGTGCCTATCACACCCTGGTTACGATTGTCAAGTGTTTTTTCCCAGTTTTTCAGTGTGACATAGGTCACACGCCTAGGGGCTTGTGCATATGGCGAATATAGGCTAATCTTTAGATATGACAACGAACACGCTTAAGCGTTCCAGTGACCGGAAGGTTACTAATTCCGTTACGGCATCGGGTAACGTGCGTATCCGCAATACGTTCGGCCTGCCTAGTGGCCGTCTATTCTCGTGCCCCGGCGCTACGGGTATCTGCGAGACCGTCTGCTATGCCGGTGCGTTGGAATTGCAGTACCCTAACGTAGCCGCCAGTCTTAAACACAATTGGGAGGCGCTGCGTAGCGCAACCTACGGTGATATGGTCGCCATGATCCGCACCATGATTAGCGAATTCGTTGCGGAATCAACTAAGTGGGGCGCGGAATTGATCTTCCGTGTCCACTATGACGGCGATATGTATTCTATGGCTTACGCTATGGCGTGGTGTGAGGTTATCGAAGAATACCCTAACGTACAATTCTGGTTATACACCCGATCCTTCCAATTCGTACACGTGTTCGCTAACGTGGATAACCTTACGGTTTACCTGAGTGTGGATAGCGATAACGCTAATGACGCGCTTAAGTGCTACCGTGAGAATCCGTGGGTACGCCTAGCGTCACTCGCACAAACGTTCGATGATGCTAAGGCTATCCTTAGTGACACGTTCGGCGTTAAGTCTGTCAGGTGTCCGGAGGTTAACGGCGCACTGCCGCTAGTCTCCCCTGAGGGTAGCGCGTGCGCACGGTGCGGGCTGTGCATATACGGTCGCAATAACGTGACTTTCAGTTCGTCTAAAAAGTAACTGAGAGTAACCGCCTGCCGGGGTTGACATCCCGGCCAGGCGGCACAAACGCTTTTATGCCCCGTGTCAAGCCTTTACGACACGCGCATAAAAAACCCCGGTTTTCTATTGACTTTCCCCTCGGAGTACGCTACACTCAAAGTATGAACACATACAAAGATGATTTAACGGTTCCCACGACCAGAACCTTAACAATATGTGTACTTTTTGTACAGCCTCTGAGCACAGATACGTGCTTCAGGAAGCCTATCGGCGTGGGGGCCGGAATGTGACCGGTACATTTACTAATAGGAAGGCATGGTAATGGCTGTTATTACTGTACTTACAAAAGACCCCGCGCAATTTGAGTTTAAGGCAATGCTGCATGGGATGACTGTTGATCAAATCAGCCCGCATGTCTTTGAGATTACCGGAGACTTGCGTAAGACTGAGATGCTTGCAGCCGTTACCGATTCGGTCATTGTTAACTCACTTGACATTAAATGTTAATACTAGTAAACTGGATGCATCATGACACCGGAAATCATCCTTTTTGTCTCATTCATGGTAGTTGTTAATCTTGCCTTGAACCTGGATGAAAAGCGTCAGAAGAAGCGTCGCAAGTCCTTGACAATCCCACATAACCATGCTAAGGTGAAGAAGTGAACATGTTGATGGATATTCGGAACATTAACCGTACCTCGTACAAGACTTGCTGCAAGGATTGTGCGCGGCTGGACAAGCGTGGCAAGCGTGGCATTAAGCGTGCTGAGCGCCAGGCCTGGAAGAAACTAGTCTGAAAGTACTATAGACAAACCACCTACTATCTGATAGTCTTGTAACACAAGCCAAAAAGGAGAAACAAATGCAACCCATTAGTGCTAAGATCAAGGCCTTCAATGAGGCCACCGCCCAAATTCAGAACATCGAGGTCTGGAACACTCGCTTCGGTGCCTCGGTGCGCGACGTTAAGCGTCGTGGAAACGGTCGGTTCATCAAGAACCTGTCTGCAAAGCAGTTGACAAAAGCCTTCTGATTTGCTAGACTCTTAACTGTAGCCCTAGACACCTAAACGACTGTCTGGCTGCATAACAAAATAACAGAGAGAGTGTGGTCGGTCAGCCCTTAACTGGTCGGTCAGTCCGTGAGGGGACACTGTTAGGGCAGTGAATGATTCCCGTAGTACCTTGTTTGGTTAACGGCAAGCAATGCTACACAAAGTAGTGAGGGGTTCAATTCCCCCGCTTGTACTTCGGTACAAAGGGTCTGGGTTGGCCCACTACAAAAAACACGGACACATCTCCTGGGCATGAGGTGAAATAAACTGCTCATACTATCCTGGGTGCTGGGCACAGACGAGATTCCAAACTGTGGTATAATTGGAATCATGGCATACAAAGACCCGCAAGACCCACGAAGTAAAGAGTCAAAGCGTAGACACTACGAGCGTAACAAACAAAGATACATAGATCAAGCAAAGGAACAGAAGAGGTTACTCAGGCAGTTCATTAGAGATTTAAAAGAGTCTAGTCCATGTACAGATTGCGGTGTGAGTTATCCATACTGGATAATGCAATATGACCACCGTGACAGCGGCAAGGTAGACTCAGTATCTAGACTAGTACTTTCTGGCTCAAAACCAAAGGTACTGGCAGAAATAGAAAAGTGTGATCTGGTATGCGCTAATTGCCATGCTACGAGAACACATAAAAGAATATCCGATAGCGTAGGATGAGCCGTACTGTCTCCAAAACAGTATCGCCGGGGTTCAAATCCCTGATCGGGTGCGCGCATTACTAACTTTGCTTGAGGGACTGCTAGCGTTCCGCTCTTGCATTCCGTTAGTACGCAACCGCTTGCGGAGTCAGCCAATAGAGCGGAGGGTGACGGTAGTCTGACAACTACCGTCCCCACTAAACTTAATAACGTGGGTCAGGATAGGTAAGAGCATAAGATCGTTGCCGCCCACACTAGTTCTCATCGTCTAATGGTAAGACGCTGCGACTGCCTTAAAATGGGTAGGCATGAGCAGAGATGCGGGTTCGATTCCTGCTGGGGGCACAACGTAACGACGACGGTTGTTACGGAGAGTGACTGAATAACTGGTGACGAAAGACTTAGCCAGTAAGGTACTCACGGCTATGATAACAGCGCCCCCGCAAGGCGTTGGGCTAGAGAGGTCTAGTCTAAATAGTGCTTACCAGCAACGTGATGGTTGCAGGATACCAGACGAATGTCTTTCTCCTGCATGCGGGTAAATCGTAATCCCGCCTCTCACCCACCTCCCGGTGGGCATAAAATCTTTTGTGCCCCGATGCAAACCTTTACGATCATTAATTAATTTCCCTGGATTTTCTCAAACCCCTTGACATTCAGGCCCTAAGGGTGTAGTCTTTAGATATGAAACCACAGAAGAAGAAGTCCTTTGTATCTACCCGTTCTGGTGCTGAGCATGCGATTGCTGAACGTAATCGTGGTGCTGGTATCCACCAAGACCGGCGCACCAAGCGCCAACGTACCCGCGCCAGCCAGAAGCGCGCGGCGATTCAGGAGTGGTCATGACTGATCTAGAGAAATGGAAAGCGTTTCTAAACGAACAGGGTGTAGGTTTTAATATACTGTCGTACAATGGTGTGACTCCCCGCATCTGGTTCGTCGGTGCTAAGGTAGAGAACTACTTTGCTGCGGTACAGGTTTACTTTAATGATGATGGATCGCTTAACGAGATTAGGGTATCGGAGAACCATGCATAGAACTGGCATATCGGTGACGAGGATGCAGTCCAGCGCCAGTTGCTTTGCATGGCTCTGGGAAAATGGTCTACGGAGAAGAATAACTGAATACCTCTTGACAGCAATGTTGAGAGGCACAAACGATTTTATGCCGCGACACCTGGCTTTACGAGGGTTTTGCAAAAATCCCCGGTTTCCAAAACTAATCCGCGAAACCCCTTGACAATCCTGGTCTAGCCGTGGTACGCTTACTCTGTAAGCAAAAACAAAGAAAGGGAGGCACCATGCCTGCTGCTGTAGAAGTTTCCGTTGATGGTTTTGAGGCCGCGTTCGCATCGCGAAGCGAGCCTGCGTGGCACCAGTTGGGCACCACGTTCGACGGTGATGTGACAACTGCTGAAATGCTTAAGTTGTCGCACCTTGCTAACTGGAACGTTCGCCTCGTTCCGGTTGAGGTTCCTGGCGTGATCGAAGAGCGGTTCGCCCTGGAACAGTACGCCACCGTGCGTGACAACCCGTTCGACGGCAAGGCCGATGTGCTTGGTTTCGTTGGTGGGCGGTACAAGGTTTCCCAGAATGAGGAAATCCTGTCCTTCGGTGACAACCTGCTTGACGGCGGTGGTCGCTGGGAGACTGCTGGTAGCCTTCACGGCGGTCGGAAGATTTTCGCCTCCCTCGCCATGGACTACGGCACCGTGCTTGACCCGCAGGGCGCTGCTGACGAGATTAAGTCTTACCTGCTCGTCACCACCAGCCACGACGGTTCTAGCCCGATCATGGCTCTGAACACGCCCGTTCGCGTGGTGTGCCAGAACACGCTCAACCTGGGTATTGCTCAGGCTAAGCAGACGTACAAGATTCGCCACACGGCGACCCTTGAGGGGCGTATCGCGGTTGCCCGCGAGGCGCTGGGTATCTCGCAGGAGTACTTTGCTAAGTTTGGTGACTTTGCTAAGGCTCTGTACGAGGTCAAGATGGACACTCCCAAGTTCATCAAGTTCGCGACCAAGTTGTACCCGAAGCCTGAGAAGGACAGCGCTAAGTCCTCCTTCACGCGCTGGGAGAACAAGATCGACCTGCTGGGCGATCTGTTCACCGGACAGGGTGAGGTCAACACTTCCGCGAACATCACCGGAACCGCGTGGGCTGGTTTCAACGCTCTCACTGAGGCGCTGGACTGGTACCGCAAGCCTCGCAAGGGCAACGCGGAGTCCGTGGTGGCCGCTGCTAGCGGGTTCGACCCCGTGATCAACGCTGAGAAGGCGCGGATCACCAAGGCGTTCGCGACCCTGGTCAAGTGACCAACAGTCCTGGGCATGACTTAAAACTGCCCACACCAACCGCTTGACAGCGGGTGCCTCTGGCACAAAAAACGCTTTTATGCCCTGAACAAAACCTTTACGACCGCATACACAAAATCCCCGGTTTTCGGACAACTACGGAGAGTGACTATGGAAAGATATGTATTTGAATTGTCATCAAACGATAAGATATTTATTGATGACCAAGTGGTAGCAATTGATGGATTTGTCAGTATTGATGAAGAGTTGGTATATATCCAAGGGTACTATGTTGATACTGGGGATGATTTTGAACAGATGTATTCTCTTAATGATGTTGTAAGAATCTCTTGACACCGCCGCCGATTTCTGCTACGCTGGTGGTACACCAGAAAAAAGGAGAATCAAAAGGCAGTACACAGATAAAATAACTGAGTGTCCTAAAGGTCACCCATATAACATAGCAAATACATCCGTTAGAAAAAGCGGGGCACGCAGATGCAAGGCGTGTCATGCAGAAGCCGAAAGGCAGAGAAGAGGGCAGTAATCATCGGTCTTGATATGTATCTTGAGGCACGTAAGTACGTTAGTGGCTATAACTTTCAGAGTGATGAGAGCAAGCAGGATTACCGCGCGGTTTGTGACGCGATGGGCCTGGAATCCGTTGAAAACACTCCGTCAGTAACTGTTAGTTTTAATGCCATGTACTGGCGTAAGGCTAATGCAATCCATAATTGGTTTGTTAACAACGTGCAGGGTGGTAATGACGATTGTCGTGACTACTATGTCTCATATGAGCAACTGCAAGAACTTATTAGTTTGTGCCAGGAGACAGTTGACAATGCCGATCCTCGCCTGCTACCATCGGTGAGTGGGTTCTTCTTTGGTTCCACTGAGTATGACGAGTGGTATTGGGAAGACCTTCGCAGCACCATTAAGGGTCTTACTGAGGCTCTTAAGAAGTTCTACGGCTGTGATTTCTACTATCAATCTAGTTGGTAAGGAGTAGGCAATGGGAGACCGCGCCAATTTTGGCTTTAAACAAATGGGTGGGACAGTGTTCCTGTACGCACATTGGGGAGGGTATCAGATGATGAACACCCTTGCCAATGCTATTAAGGTAGTTATGGATAATGGTCGTGAAGACGATCCTGTCTATGCTACTAGGATTGCTATCTCACACATCATTGGTGATGAGTGGGCTAGCCCATATGGATATGGTATCTCTGTCAATACTATTACTGACAATGAGCATTCCATTCCCATTGTGGATTGGACGCAGGGAAATGTTTCCCTATATACTCAGGGACTGGATACTATTAAGTTTACTATGCCTCTGGGTGTGTTCGTCCAAAAGTTTTTGAAAGAAGTTGACGCAAAACCCTTGACATACACGCGGGTATAGGCTAGACTTACAACTGTAAGGCAAACAACAACGAGAGGATATCTCATGGAATTCGTTTCTAACCAAGATGTTCGTACCTGGGCACGCACTGAGGGCCTTGAGGTTGGTGTCCGTGGACGCCTGCCGAAGCCGGTTCTCACTGAGTACCTGGCCGCTCACCCCAAGTTTGCGCGGGAGGTGGCTGCTGAGAAGGGGATCGAGGTTCCCAAGACTGGTAAGTTGAGCGTTTCTACGCTGAACGCCATTCTCACCGGCAAGGCCCCCGTTGCAAAGCCGTAAGGAGTACGCAGTCTCCCTTGGCCTGGCGAAGCCAGGCCGGGGGAGGCTCTCCAAAGAGGCATGGGAAGCCATCCATAAAGCAGAGCAGGATGGCGTACAGTTCTCAGACAAGTCAGCACCCGTAGTTTCACAACCTGTTAATGTAGTTCCCAAGATGTCCACCAAGCCTACTGTTAAGGTTAGGGATATCGGTAAACAATTAATTGGTTATACTAGAGAGGGCTGGACTGTAGGCTTCACAAATTGTCGGCGGTGTCACCAGCACGCCAACTACTGTGAATGCAGGGCAGGAATCCTAGCACCCAGCATCGTCGTTACCCTTGACAGGGATACGGTCGATGTGGTAGTCTCAGACTGAAGGAGGCTACATGGATGACAAGGAAATCAAGCGGTATGCGAAACAGATGCAGGCCATTTTCGACCGGTCGTCACTTCCGCCAGCACATTTGGCGGGGGAGATCGTAGATACATGGACGCCCGATCAATTGGTTATGCTAGTAGCAACAGTGTGGTCAGCATTGATCTACAGGATGATTAAACCAGCAGACAATACAGAGATTGACTATGGTTTGCGAGCCGTAGGTACTGCTATCATCCGAAATACCACACTAGGCCGGGACTTGGCAAAAGCATTTAGTGTCAAGGTCTGATTCCCGGCAGGGGAGGGGCGCAAGCCCCTCCCCTTTTCCTTTCATCAGTTGATGTTTATTTTATTTCTGATGGAAGGACTGCCTATTAATAGGCTTATTACGAAAGGATTGATAAAATCTCCGGTTTTTCTGCCTTTTTTGTATTAATATTACGAAAAGGTTAACAAATTCCCCAGTTTTGGTTAATAAATATAGGGTTTTAGGTTAATAATATGTAAAGTCTAAACCTCTACTTTAGGGTTAAAGTTGACATTGGTGTCAAGTCTAAACCTTTACTTGAGGGTTGCCGATACCATTCTAACACCCTATTTTCAAAAATCCCAGAACATATTCTCTTTTATAATCAATATCATTCATTCTGACGGACAATATCATCCATTTCTCATTGATATTGACGTAACTTCTGGTGTAATATACACTCTTTCATATCCTAGATATGCATCTATCTTTGATGTATCTATGTATGTTGGGATATTAATGGGGCCTATGTTTATCTTTACCACCGGCCCGTCTTCTTCTACGTCTTTGTATGCTGTGAGTATTTCTACAGCCGCCGCGAATGCCTCGTCATAGTCTGTGAAGAACCTCTGGACATAGGTGTCACCATGCGTTACATAAACCATATAGATTTCAAAGTCATGATACTCCCCTAATAGTTTAGATTCTTTTGGAATTATCTCAGTCATGATTCCACTCCCATGTTGTAGCAAGATAGTCATTACGATGCCGCCAGTCTTTGATAAACCTTATGGGATGAATAAGAAATGATACAAGCATGAATGTTATATTAGTCATTGGTTTCTCCATAGTACCGGCGCACTGCGTCAACTGGAATGAACATAAGGCTTTCTAAGGCGATACCTTTTTCTATGACATCCTGGTACCGCTCATTAAATTCCGGCTGCTCTCGTAGCCTCTGCTTGGCTTCTGAGTACGCCTCTGAGCGAAGCCTTATCTGTGCAGCCCACACGCCCAGTGACGGGTGCTCCTTGAATGCCTCAATAAAGCAATCAATATATTCTTCATTGTCCATTGATATTCCTAACTGCTTTGTCAAATTTTTCCATTACCATATCTAGATCAGTACTAGTCCAGCATGCCCATCCACCCTGATCTTCCGGCGCAAATATTGCCTGGTTGAAGTCCTTACGCCGCCGATCTTTTATCTCGCTATCTTCTGTCAGCAATCTAATAAATTCCTTACGTAGTTCCTGTGGATTCATGCGTCACTCTCCATTTCTTCCCACGCAATCGTGCCGAACGAGCCAGGAGACAGGTTCAGGTCAGCGTCGTCATCATTGTCCAGACCATCCAGTGTACGTATTGTTAAACAGGGAAATGAACTGTCACACTCGATGCACCACTCGTACTCGTCCACAGCATGCACCTCACGCACCGCCTGTATCTGTGCCCGTAGTGTTTCCATCTCGTCCCGCAGCGCGTCGATCTCACTGCATGTGTGCGCCCGATCCTCGTAGAACATGTAGCAGTCTTGGTGCTTCATGCGTCACCAAAGATTCCCTTTTCAGAAATAACATTATTTTCCTTGATCGGGAAAGGAACCTTCCAAGTCATAATCTCCTGAAAACCAGCCATTGTAGCATTTTCAGACGGGATATCACTGGAAAACCTGCGGGACTCGTCCAGTGCATCATAAAGATTAACTAGACGATCCCACATATCCCCGTTTGCTGGGACACCGAAAAGCATAAGGGTATAGAGTGCCTGAGCAGTCTCTTCTGTAACATTAAGTGTAATCATTTTATCTCCTATGAGTGATTTTCAATTGCTCGATTAATTGCGTCAATCATATGGTACATACCATCGCCCCACTCGCCCTCTCTGCCCATAATCATAATCTGCCTGGCGATTTCTTCCTGAACACGTTCAAGGGCATCATAGGCACAATCAGGCCTGCACATGGGGCACAGGTCTTCTTCTCTTCCGGCCCAAATTCTGTGTATCCAGTTACCTTCTTCTAGAGCACGGTCAATACGTGTTGGAATTTCTTCTACCATTGCGCTGCCGCAAGCGTCACACCAGACCCGTACCTGATTGATATAATGCCTAGTCATTTTATTTACTCCTGACTGTCGTTATGCTCTTCTATAAATATAACTATGAGCAGCAGTGATACCAGGGCTACTATTACAGCAGCCACAAACACCAGCATCGCCGTCATTCCGCCGCCACAATATCACCATGGCGTAGAATTTCTTCCAGCGTCATTGGCATTGGCATCAGACACCCGTCTTCGCAATCACATGTACGTGTGACATCCTTGAGATGTACATCTGCATAGTACCGTCCGTCCGGAGATACAAACGTGGCAGTATTGTTAAAAATAGCGACTGCATACCAGCCACTACGGTCAACTGTGCTCAGGAATACCGCAAATTCGCCCAGGAAGGGCACTCTCACGACCCAACATTTGTTCAGCCACTTATCACTAGAGCGACCGACTCGGAATTTATACGGCTGATACAAGTCCCAGGGCGGGGTGTATTGAAAACGCTTCACTCTTCATCCTCATCTAACTCTTTAAGATAGTCTACCTCTAGACGTTCGTCATCAATGTAGATATCTCCATTAACCATCTTAAACTTGACAGAGTATGACATCCACTCACCATCGTTAGGTTCGCCATAGGCCGCGCACGTTACTGCAAAGAACTCTCCAAGCAGCCTGCGGCGATAGAACTCAATTGAATTCATTATTCGCCTAACTTTCCATATACAAAATTGGTTGCGTCTTCTTTATCCCAGTCAATGCCAGAATACGTTTCATAGATTTTATATAGAATGTTACGTACTTCTGCCTCTCCTGTCATGCTTAGGGCAGAAAAACGAAACTCCTGCTGATTATATACATGATCTGCCCCCAAGTACTCCCACAGGCAGTCAGCAATCAACTTGATTTCTTTGTCCGATAACCCGTTCGGCTGTTCGGGTGGAGAAAACACAACTGCCACCTCTTCCTCATCTATCTCATCAACAGCATCGACAACAGACCTTGCCAAAGTCGCAACGATGCTGGAAAGAATCTCAACTGACTTCTGTAATTTCTCTACTTCTTGTTCAATGTTCATGGCTATAGCCTATCTCATGTATGAAATGATGTCAAGGCTTTAAAGTGCCGTCGCCTTGACCTGGGTGATACTACCTTTAAATGTATATAGTTTATATATGTTGTGGATGGCAGCGAACGGTGTTTCCGCTGCCGTGTTACAGGCGAACGTATAGTTCAGTCCGTCTTCAGATGTATATTTAACTTTGACCTTGTACCTGGACAATATGCCAGTTCCCCTTACGGTTGACTAGTAGTGGATACGCTACCTCTATGGTATCACCTTCAAAGCGGAATGTAAAGCGATCCGCTCTTTTAATGTCGAACGGGAACTCGTGGGTATTCCACTCCCCGGTACCATCTATAGATACGTAATGTTTATATTCGGTGCCGTCGCCGTTCCAGGTCATGAGCACGCCCTCGTAAACACCGCGCGGTGCCCGTGTGTGCATACGCAAAAAGTATTCCCCTGGCTCAATATCAGACTCAATAACAACCATAATATTATTATACCCTAATGATAACTAGGCTTATATCCGAAGTCCTGCACCCAATATGAAATTGTATTGCTATATCCAGGTGTAGATCGAACTGCAAGGCCGTAACCTACATAATCTAAATCTGGATACATAAGGTTCTCACAGTGTTCCGGGCTGTTTAGCCACCCATTGACCGTGCTCTCAATCGCCGGGAATCCGCTGGCAATGTTTTCTGAGGCGGGGTCTCCAAGAAACTTTGTAACGGCTACTCTATCCTCAAATGTCCGTCCGTCCTTTGACACGTGGCTGAAATAACCGTTGGTTGCCATATCATCAGCATGAGCCTGGGCAGCCTCAGACAATTCCGCGCTGTACTTGACTGGCTGGACTGGCGGGTAATTGCCAAACCCTGAGGTTCGTATTTGGTTTACGAGCGCATGCATCTCTCTGATATCAGGATTGTCTGGCGGCGGCGACTCTGGGATAATGGCACGGTACTTCACCTGAACGGTACGGTATGAACCATTACGAACGAGCCTGCGAAATCTCCGGTTTTTTGGCTGGTATGTAATGCCGTCCTGCTCAAAGTCTTTAGCATAGATATTGTAAAGTCCAGGTGGCACCCGCAATACCTGCGCCTTCTTAACAGTCCTAAAGAATCCATTCTTCTTAACATTGACATAGCCACGGCCATCAATGTCAACGAGCAGTCGTCCGTATTTCTTTTCCATCTTATTAATTATACCTCCGTTTGAGTTAGTCCCATAGGTGTATGAAATTGTCGGTGATCCACTGCATTGCCTTTACCCCTGACTGAGCAGATTCTTCGTCATAATAATCTTCATCACAGTAGGCACGCAATCCGTCAGCCGCCGCGCGGAGTTGTGAGTCCCACTCTTCCGGCGTCATATCTGCTGGGTGCGACATTACTCCAACCTCTAGCCAAGCATAGATTCGCTTAGATAATTCACGCGCCAGCCAGGCATCAAGACTCCAAATATCTGTCGGGTCAAACCCGTACTTCTTCTTGAAAGCCTTTTGCTTCTCATTCATAACTTAAAACCTCTACAAATGCCATAACCTCATACCTCTCTGGCAGCGATAAATCAAGCAACTCTTTTGCAATGCTGAGCATCCGTTCGTCAAGACCTCTATCTATACACCACTGAATATCACCGTCACCTAAATTCCAGTCATCAATAACTATATGTAGGTTGCCACTTTTCTCCAACAATTTTATTCTTCCTACTAGCCTGATCATCCTGTCATTTATATCCGTATACTCTGGGTGCCGTTGCTTATACTCGCGATAGCATCCGATACACATGATTTACGCACACGCCCACGGCTGCCAGCCGCGAGACTTCCATGTTTTCCAGGCTATGTGATCTTGAGCAAACTTTGGAGCAAGATGTGCAAAGCGCGCATACTTTCCACCCCCGTTACCCAACCACGTACCATAGTTGAATTGCCAAGCGCCGTAGTATCCATTACCTGTATTGATATGGTATCGTCCACCTGACTCGCATCGGACTACCGCCCGTGCCTTACGTGTATCAGCCCACTTCTGAGCCTTCTTAATTTGGCGCAGTTCCTTTGCGCTCAGTGAGTACCTGTTGACCGCTGAACGCGATACAGGCAACTCACGATCCTGTGGCAGCATTATCGCTGCTGCTGCTATTGCGTCTATCATGCATCTCCTAATAAATTATATGATTCTGTTTCCGCTACACCAATAAGGAGGTCAATCTTGCTGCGCTCCGGTGTTCCAAGCGTGAATTTAGTCTTGATGTAATACCTAAGACCGCCGAACTTTGCCTTGACCTGAAGAATTTCATAGTCTGGGTCAATCTTAGCGATATCATTGTCAAGCCTAATAATCAATTGCTCCCATTCTGGCGGGCATGAAAACAAATACGCCGCCCCGCCGCGCTTCGGGTCAATTCTATCTTTAATTTTCTGTAGCCGGAATTCCCCTGGGCCTAGCGGCTCAATGGGAACGTCGGCACATGGATTCTCATTCATCCTCCACCACAATTTCTGTTTCGTAATATGAACTATCAAGATACTCAACAGGCTCAAATGTGTCGCTAATCAGATTGCCATGCCCTTCGATATACCACGCCTGCTCCTGTGCATCCCACTCATTAAATTCTTTAGGCAGTTCATCAATAATATATTCACCAGTAGCGGTTCCGCGCACCACAACTGGTAGGTTAACCGTTACTCTCATTTTTCAAACTTCTTCTTTAGGCGTTCGTATTCTTTTTGCTCGCGCGCCTTAGCAGCCGCCCGCGCCTTGCGCGCGGAAGCCTTACGGTGAGCAATCTCCTTCTCAGTGGGAGGACGCATTGCTGACAGCCACAAGTCATACACATCATACTCATACTGCTGACCAGACCGAACCTCGATCTCCTCAATATCAATAAGATACTTTGCTGCAAAGTTTCGCATTGCATTTTCAATTATCGCAAGGTCTTCAACCTTGAGCGGAAGCATTACTTCCAACTCTTCCGAAACCGGAACCTTATCGTCGTACTTACTCATACTGTACCCCTTGCCTTGGAAACTGCTCTCTGGATAGAATCTAGAAGGGCCTCTGCCTCTCCTATATGGACTTCAAATAGCATCTTTTCGTCGCCGCGCTTCACATCTAGAATAATATAATCGTCACCGCTCCATACATTGATAGAGCATCCAATAAGTTGTGTCATCTTCATAGTTCAAACTCCCAATCTACAATTGTTGGCTTATCCTGGGCCTTCATCTTCTCTGCTGATTTTCGTATGTTGATCTTTGCCTCATCAAGAGTGAACGCAGAGCCATCTATATAGTCATCTGGGTCTTGTGTGTAGTACGGCCTTACATACCAATACCACTTACTAACTCCGTCGCGCTCATTCCAATACTCTTCTACGTGAGCGGTGAATTTCATTACAACTCCTTAGGATTAAGAACCCGCTTACATTGCTTACATACTTTACGGTATGATCGACGGCTGCCGACCTTACAGCACCCGCCGCGCTCCTGCGTATCGTGGCTTCCACCACGGGGCGTTGATGCTATCGACCTGAACGCCAACCCTAGAATTATTTGCTCCAATTTGCATACCCCTTCCAATATAGATACTTGCGTGTTGCGAACCGCGAGGGCCGTACAGCAGGATATCTCCTGGCTTTAGGTGCTTTCTACCAATTCTCTTACCTCTGTTCCACATGGCACCGGAGTAATTGGGAAGATGCTTGTAGGGGCTGTAAGACCACCGTACAAATCCCATGCATCCATGCCAGCGACGATTAATGTAACCGGAGTGACGGTTCCTCATAGCCCGTCCTACCACTGTCTGTGCCTGTCGGCTCGCTCTGTCGTTTCGATGTTCTACTACTTCTGTCGGCTGCGCAAGTGCGCTCACCATCAAAATGTTTTCAATCATATGTTCTACCATAGCAATGATACCCTTAGGCGTCAAGCCTAAACCCCCTATATGTGAGGTATCTCACTACTAAGACCACACAACACGCTTGATCCCGGCCTCTTCCATAGCATCCCAGCACATTCCGCACGGCCTGGATAGCGCCATCGTATCGGTTCGTGATAGGCGTGCCACATACAAAACCGCGCCGGTAGGATCACACTTCGACATTGCATCAATCTCTGCATGAACAGAGCAGTCAATGAGCACTCGTTCCTCAACTGTCTGATTGGGGTGATTCCTAAACTTATTAATACCAACTGCTAGCGGCCTGCCGCCGCGCACAATTACTGCGCCGTGGCGCTGATTCATCTCACTCAGCGCTGCCACTTTAGCGGCAAGAGCCAGCCAGGAGCGGTCTTTGTTACTCAGTTTCCTCGTTGTCGTCGGCATTTAATCTCGCAATCCTATATAGAATCAGGTATCCGATCAAGTCCATCACGGTGTCTTCATCTGCGTACTCTGTACCGTTCTTAAGTCTATTTAGTTTGTCGTCAATACGCACCAACAATTGCTCAGTGGTGCTGGCATTACTGAATACCCGAATTGGATTCAGGGCAGAATTGCCGTAGGCAATATTCTTTTCGACAAGCATCTTAGAAATATAAGTACATTGGTCAATGATCTCATTGCCCATCGGCGCACGTTGAGCAATTGTCAATAAGTCGTTAAATGCCTTTGACCGCAGCGTCATGTTGATCGAATCAACGTCTACATATTTAGTCGGATGTCCCATTGAGCAACCTTTCGTCTGTAATATCAATAGTAATACCATCTATAGAACTATCCTGATTTTGATAGTTCTTAAGAGCATCAGTCACAATGCTCAGGACTGTGGTACGAAAGCGGAGGGTATCAATTCCCCAATTAACTTTATCTTTGTACACTACAGTTTCTGTGTCGCCGTTCCATACGGCAATTCTAACCTTCACTTTATCTCCTATGGACAGAATAATACGAGAGTACCACCGTTCAGGTACTCATTCCATGCTACATCAAACGGCTTTTGTTTGTAACCGTTGTCCCACATTACCGCAGTCTTTGGTATAAAATCTGGCTTGAGTGTGCATCCGGCATTTTTATACCCTTGCTCTATGATGGTTACCTCGCTTTGGATGGACGGCTCGTAGAGATACTGCATGATGTACCACGTAACAATAAAACTAAATACCAATGAGAAAAAGATGATCACCCATTCACCAATGGTGTCTGCGGCATCATATTTCACCAGGACAGCCCAATGTAAATAATGATTACTAGATACACCACTAGAACAATCCACGGTGCATTATCGCGAAGCCACTTCATCACTTTTCCCTTTCATTCAGCCAGTCTATTACTGCTCCGGTTACTACACTAGCAACCTCATATGCAGTCCATTCACCCTTTACGTACCCACTTGCACATAAAACTAATTCTATTTCCCTTTCAAGATCGTCTGCGTTAATTTGCTTTTCTAGACTCGCAAGATAGCGCTTAGCAATTTCTATAGCCTCATCATCACGGCGACCCCGGATGACTTGATAAGTAATATCTCTATCTGTCTTTGGATGACATACCGGACACTCACGCCCCCATGGAATCCGGCCAGCCCATCCACACACACCGCACTCATAAGAACTCACTTGTCACCGTCCAGAGCGCGGAGGATGCGATCTAGTAAGACCACCTTGCGCCTGTTGGGGTAACTGTCATCCAGGTGGTACGTCTTACACACATCCCGCACCGCCTGCACTTGTGCTTCAGCAAACTCAGCGCGCCTGCGCCATTCCGCCGCAGGGTCTACCCGCTTTGGCGTCAGGGGCACATAACCAAGATCGCTGTTGCTGCGGTTCCCCTGTGGTGTGATCCACTTCTCATTCATGCGTCACCGTCCAGCACTGAAGGGGTGGCGGTAGCGTTGGCTGCCGACGCTAAGTAGTAGCGACACCTGATTCGAGTGTGGAGAATGCCGTTCATTGCCGCACGGACAACGCCATATGCCAGATAGAAGTCTCCGCAGTAGCAACAACGCTCGCTGTACTCAGTCATCGACTCGTCCTTCCAGTGCGCCACTCATCGTCCCCACACCACCCAACCGATTCCTACACCGACTGCGACAGCGGGTAGTGCGACCAACATGGACCACATGATGATTCCCGCCGTGATATCCCGTTCGTCAATCATTGTTCAAACCACC
>JACCDT010183827.1_pt1 | contig 37665 bp, 28 predicted proteins | sample 7446291 | NCBI WGS metagenome assembly JACCDT01 (sample SAMN15323446, study PRJNA562643) | freshwater metagenome | isolation source: river surface water | place: USA:Blue River Watershed | collected 2017-08-17
AAAAAAGATGATGTCTTTGTAAACAAAGGCGACCATGCAGACGAAATGGAAACAAGTGTAATGATGCATCTTCACCCATCATTGCTCCTGCCCATTGAAATGGCAGGCGATGGATCCAATAAAAAATTCACTCCCAAAGGTTTTCAGGAGGGCTGGGCATGGACACAGAGACCCTGGACGAAAATCTCCAAGGATACCGGCTCTGGAGACCCATCACAGGCAAGTGCAGAAAAAGGAAAACTTTTCGTTGAAAGATGCTCCGACAACATTTGTACATTTTTCTGCGAAATCGATCACAAAAACATTGACACACTTTTAAAATAAAACATACATGCTCCCCAAATCCCTTTGTTTGATTTTCGTTGGTATTTTATTTTCACATGCTGGATTTTCTCAAATCAACGATAAAGACACCCTGACCCAAAACAATACGGAGAAACAGCTGGAAGAGGTCATTATTTTTGGACCCGAAAAGAAACAACAAAAGTTGCTTTCCTCCCCCAATTCCATTACAATGATTGATAAAAATCAGATGCAGAATTTAAGAATCTGGGAAATCAATCAAATCCGCGGCATCGCGCCGAATTTCAATCTTGCGCATTCAGGCGACAATCGAAATATTGCCAGCATCCGAGGAATCGTTACCACTTCATATGACCAGGCAGTGGCCACATACATTGACGGAGTACCTCAATTCAACTTGGATACCTATATTCCACAGCTGAATGACATTGAAAGCATCGAAATCATCCGGGGTGCGCAGGGAACTTTCTATGGGAGGAACAGCATGGGAGGGGTCATCAATATTATCACGCAGGCACCCAACAACAAGCCAAGTCTTCTAGCAGATATTACAGTTGGCAATCGTGGTCAGAAGAGATCAAGCATTCAATTCAAATCTGCATTGATAAAAAATAAATTGTTTCTGCGTTCATCATTCCTGTTGGATGCAAAAAATGGATTTTATACAAATGATTTTACAAAAGACGCTTATGACAAACAAACCCAGCGCTTGGCAAATGTCCAACTGAAATATCTGATGAAAAACAATTGGTCGCTGCAGGCTGATTTCAAAAATTATACCGGAAACAACAAGGGAGCATTTCCTTTGAATGCTGACCAGGAGAGTGCTTTAAAAAATCCGTTCCAACTTTCACAGAACCAGACAACTGCCATGAATGATCAAACGAATAACCTATCATTGATCCTGCAGCACAAGGGCAGCAAAGCGAATATCACCCTCCAAACTTCCTACCAACAGAATTACAGATTCTATGACAATACATTGGATGCAGATTTTTCTCCATATACAATCATTGGCATTTTCAACAATTATGGGAAGAGCTACAACAATGTCAAGGCGCTTACCAATGAGTTGCGCATACAGTCATCTGATACAAAGAACAATAAACTAAAATGGTCAACCGGATTGTTTCAGTATACCAATAGCAGTCCCACCAAACAAGCAACCGTTTTCGGAAAAGATGCCGGATTCATTGGCATCCCAGATACTGACTTCTCGCTCATTGCACACAATCTTTCAAAAACCAATGGAGCGGCCGGATACGGACACGCCACTTACCCAATAACAGAGAAACTCTCCATGCAAGCAGGATTGAGACTTGACTATGAAGAGAGATCACTCACCGTAAGAAGTGAATATGAAAAACAACCCTATCCTGCATTCCCCATTGTATCTGATACAACAGGTCAAAAAAACTATGTGGCATTTTCACCCAAATTTGGCTTGAACTATGCAGCATCAACGCATCAGTTATTTTATTTTTCTTACAGCAGAGGTTTCCGTTCTGGGGGATTGACCAATATCTCCAGTGATCCATCCCAGGCTCCTCTTTCTGCATTCTTGCCGGAGTTTGCCAATATGTTTGAAATTGGACTCAAAGGCATGAACCAGAAAAAGTCCCTTCAATATGCATTGGCAGCATTCTACAATCATGTAACTGATATCCAAACTCCTTTTCTGGTATTGCCTGATGCCATTACCATAACCAAAAATGCTGGAATCATGCGAAGCAGTGGACTGGAATGGGAACTAACTGCAAAACCATTGAAAGGACTCACCTTTCAATACAATGCAGGTATTACCAATGCAACATACAACACCCTTACTGCTGTAAGCAATGGCACCCAAATTGACCTGAATAACAAGAAACAAATATTTACTCCATCCACTACACAATTTTTATCAGCAAACTATCAGAAGAAATTGGGAAAGAATGAATGGTGGAGCAATGTACAATATATGTATACCGGGAATCAATATTTTGACTTCGCCAACAGCATTGAACAAAAAGGATATGGACTCGTACACGCACAAGTTGGATACAAGTTTTCAAAACTGAATGTATCAGTATGGGCAAGAAACATCACCAATAAAAAGTACATCAGCTATGCGTACGACTTTGGAGCGGTTCACCTGGGCAATGCAAGAACATTGGGGATAAGGCTTGCTTATAGCATTCTATAATTCATTGTTGACCAAAATTCCCAAACCGTGCCCAACAGGTATCTGCCAACAATGGTCTTGGAGTATGAGTCCCGTGGCAAGATCTTCTTTCAACAACAGCGGACCATCGGCATCCAGGTAGTCAACCAAGGGAGATAAGTGAACCATGGCTGCTGTGCCAATGGAGGACTCATTCATGCAACCCAGCATGATTTTCAATCCTTTTTTTCTGGCCAAAGCAATCATTTCAATTGCAGGAGTTATGCCACTGCATTTGGTGAGCTTGATGTTTATCCCATGAAAAGATGCAATACAATTTTCGATATCCTTTGCGTTTACACATGATTCATCGGCGATCATCGGTATAGAAGAAATGGATTTCAATGCTTGCATTTCCGACCACTGTTCAATGGGAAGAGGCTGTTCGATCAGTTCAACTCCGAGATCTGTCAAAGCAGGTAAAATATCTATTGCTTCTTTATAGGTCCACCCTGCATTCGCATCCACCCTGATAGCAGCTTTGCTTTCCTTTCTGATCGCCTCAATGATTTCAAGATCATGCAGGCCTCCCATTTTTATTTTGTAGACAGGAGCAGGATGTTGCCTAATTTTTTGCAACATCATCTCTGTAGAATCAATACCAATTGTATAATCTGTCAAGGATGGAGAAGATGGATGGATTTGCAGCAGATTACTGAGTGATTGTTTGCGCATTTTACCAAACAGATCCCATGCAGCCATGTCCAACGCACAAACAAGAAACGGATTACCCGGAATAAGGTGATGAAGAAAATGCCAAAAACGTTTTGGGTCGGTGAGGGAGAATCGTTCGATGGCGGATTTAAATTTTTCCAAATCTTCTGCCATTTTTCCTGTCGTGATTTGGTAGTAAGATATGGCAGGTGCCTCGCCGTAGCCCTTCCATCCCCTCCAACCCAATTCAACAATAAAAGTTGGCTGATGTGTTTTGGTTCCCTTTGAAATGGTAAAGGGGAATTCAAACGCCAGTTCTTTTTGCCAGTATTGGATGGATAACACTATCGACCGTTGGAAGTGATGAAATATTTCAAGAGATCATTGAAGTCCTTTTTCTTCTGAAGCACTTCGATATTGACAGGCATTCTGTATCTCCAATAATGTTTGGGATCTCCAGGAATATTGATGCGCTCCTGATGAGGATCAGACAACCTCAATGACTCATCCATGGCGAACAAATCCTGTATTTGAAAAACAGCCCACATGGCAGGAGAAGAAATATGCTGGAGCACAATGGATTTTGCAACATGTACATTCGCATCTGCTGGTGCATCACCGTATTGCCACATTTCCTGATTATAAAATTGCTGAGATGCTCGATGATCTTCTTGCCACCACTCACGAATGGTGCTCATATCATGGGTGGAAGGAGTTACAACAGACAGATAAGATGCTTGAGCAGGATTGAAAAATGCAGTGTTGGCTTGTTTTGGCATTCGCTGAACCTCCATGCACAGGAAGCCAAGATGGGCCATGACATCCGGAACACAATGTGGAACCATTCCCAAGTCCTCTCCGCAAATCAGCATGTCGGTACTTCTTTTCAACGATGGGAGCTTTTCCAAAGCTTCTGATCTCCACACATGCTCCTGCCTATGGAAAAAGTAATCGTGGTATAAATCCATCAGTGGCTGTTTCACATGGGATGGGAGGTGAAAAAAAGAAGGCGTCTGATGCACATTGAACCTGAAATGATATTGGTTTTTATGAACGGGATCTTTGTGCAAAATAATATTGCTGTGCAGATTGAAAAGGGATTGCTTGAGCGATGCATGTTGATCACTGTCCTCCAAAGCATTGAAATAATTTTCAATTTTTCTCTGAGAATCAAATGCTGGTTTGAAGACATAGCATCCATCCTTTGCGGGATCCAAAAACTTTTTAATATCTGCTTCATTTCCGCCGGTTATTTCCCACAGTACAGTGTCGTTGATGAAAGGTTTGCACATTCGATCGATGGTAAGATGAATGCCTTTTTCGTTTAATTCCGTTTGTGTAATTGGAATAGCCGGAACAAACCTCCCCATGATGCCCTCAACGGAGTTGACTGGAATAGACCAGATCCTGAAAAATCCAAGAATATGATCTATCCTAAAAGCATCAAAATAGTTGGACATCTGTTCGAATCGCTGTTTCCACCATGCATAATTGTTTTTGCGCATGGTCTCCCAATTGTATGTTGGGAATCCCCAGTTTTGTCCTTTTACAGCAAAATCATCCGGTGGAGCACCAGCCTGCATATCAAGATGGTAGAGTGATGGATCGATCCAGGTATCCACTCCGTTTCGATTGACGCCGATGGCGATATCACCTTTCAGAACAATGCCCTTTTTATTGGCATATTCATGTACATTTTTCAACTGCAAATGAAGGTGGAATTGAATGAAGTAATGCAGTTCAATTTTTTTATACTGTGCTGACTTTTTTGAAGTCAATTTTTCGATGAGCGAGTGACTGAAAACACTGTTTTCGTTCCAATCTGCAACATTGGGTGAATTGTATTGATCCCTCAAATAAGAGAAAACCGCATAGGGCTCCAACCAAGCCTTGTTTTTTTCAAAAAATAATAAAAATTCTTTGTCGTCAAAAAGATCTTCTTCTTGTGCCTCATACAAAAGAGCCAATGCCTGGAGCTTGTATTTCATGACTTGCTCATAGCATACACCTTCATTTTCATTCAGGACTGCCTTATGGGAAATGATTTTGCTGATCAACTTTTTATGCTTGGCTCCTGCGATGGTTTCAATGGAAACATACAGGGGATGCAATGCAAAAGCAGATATGGCCGCATAAGGATAAGAATCTGACTTCGTATGAGTAGAAGTGGTGTCATTGACAGGCAATAGTTGAATCATTTTCAGTGAAACACTGGATGCCCAGTCAACCAATGCTTTGATATCATTGAACTCCCCTACTCCAAAACTTTTGGCAGTTCTCAAACTGAAAACGGGAATAGCCAGTCCCGCTCCCCTGAAACGGTGATCCAACCTTGCATATCCATCCTGGACAATAAAAGCAGTATCATTCAGCGGCTGGCTCAGTATCCTGTTGGAGCCTTGTTCATACCGCAACAATTCGCCTTCCTCATTCACCACACAATACTTGTATTCCAGAAAAGAAGCATCGGTCAGTTTATCAACCTGAGCAACCCAAGCGAGTCCATCGAAATTCATTTTTACTCCATGCTTGGGCGTCCAGTTTCCAAAATAATCATTGTTTCCAACTACCACCAATCTCTCATCTTTTTCAAGCATGGGAGCAAATGCTTTAAGAAGTATTTGCTTGTTTTTGGACTTCTTAAAGTTCTTCTTCCTTTTTGAATTGTAAATATTTTTAAACGGAGCTGTATAGAAATTATTTTCTATTGAACCCATGTCGATCCAGGTATCCAGGATGATCGTATCCTCCCTCAATGCTGAAAGATCAATGAACCTGTTTTCGCCCCAATCCTCGAGTATTTCACCCTGATCATCTGTAAATACATAGGTATAATGAAGCGAGGGGTATTTCTTGATTTCGCCGGCTGACAAATGAATGTCAACACGCCAATGCTGTTGATCATGGTAAATCATGCTTGCGGCATCAGCAAGATTGCCACCGCCCAGTTGTGGGATATTGCCAGCAATTTTAAGGTGCTGTCCGGGATGCGTTGAGAATCTCAAATAAAGGCTAAGCAACATATTCTATCCAATTGGAGCGCAACAAGTTACGGAAAATCAGGTAAGTGTAGTGAGTACACATTAAAAAAACATTTATGCAGAATAAATTTTTTCCTGCAATAAATCTTGTTTTACATTTGCTTATAAATCAAAGATATATGACCAAGAGCCAAAAAAATATGTTCTGGATGCTTTTCTTTCTCTCATTGGCCCTTTCAGTTGCTGTCTATTTCTTCATTCCCGATTTGGTTTCGCTCATGGTAGTACCGGTTGTAACTACTTTTGCCAAAGCATTGGACCTTATTTAATTTTTTATTCAGACCTCTGATATTCAAATATTTACAAAATATTTGAGGTTATATTCGTTTGTATCAAACCAGATACCCTTTATTTAAATTATTTTCAAAATACTGCCATAATATTTAATTATTCTGTCGTTTATCCTATTATAAACATACTTTTTTGAATATTTTTTAAAATATTTAAGAAAATCGAGTTGGAAAACGAATATAAAGCTCTACCTTTGCGTCACAGTTACACTATGTAATTAACGAAGTCTTAGCACAGTTTATTTTTGCTACGACATCCAATCTTGAAACGGTTACTTGCTCGTGAGAAAAGCTATCTAAACTGTTTTATATGAAAAATTCAACTCAAAGAGCTAACATGAACGCCGACACGCTGAAAAAACAAGGGACTTTCTTCATCCAGACCATTAAAAGCATTGTATTGATCGCAGGAATGCTGATTACTACCCAGGGAAATCACACATTTGCCACATTAGGGAATATGCACATAGCTGACAGCAATATCAATGCTGAAGCAAACTCCACCAGTATAGGTGACGAAATAGGAAACACGAAAATCTCCACTCCCAGCCTTAGGTCATTCTACAGGGCAGATAGAGAGATCAACCGCAACATGGCAAATGAAATCAAAAAGCTCCAATTTCTCCGTTTCGAATTGCCATCTTTTGAAATGGCTGATCAAAACATCAATGGTTCATTCTTGAATGAATATAAAATTCAACATCAGTATTCAAATATTCAAGCAACGGATGACCTGATCTCAAATGAGTTTCATGCCTATAACATCAACTATAACATTCATTACACTTTATTATCATCTGATAATGAAATAAATATGAACTTTAATAACACGTACTTTATCTCTATTTCTGACAAAAATGAAATGGCAGATGCTTCAATTGATGCTCAATTTCATGAGGAAAACATTTGATTCGTTAAGACCCTGAAATAAAAAAGGCCTTCAGTGATGAAGGCCTTTTTGCTGTTTGAATAAGCCGGATTCTGTGTTATGCTATCATTTATCTGTTCTCCAGGTTGCCCTGTAGAATCAAGCTGCCTACCCATCATGGCCCTTTCGGAGAGAACGAGTCATTCCCCAATTTTCATTTCCATGACCTATGTGGCATTTCAGCACGCAAGGTTTACCCCCAATCTACATTGCTGTAGATTGTCGTGAGCTCTTACCTCACGTTTTCACCCTTATCCGCCTGCAGCGGACGGTTATTTTCTGTGGCACTGTCTGTTCCCGATGAATCAGGACCCGGCTCTTCACCGGTGCGATGCTCTGTGCTGTCCGGACTTTCCTCGTTTCAGAGAAACGCGATAGCTTTTACAGCATGGCAAAGGTACACAATATTCATTTCAGCGAAAGTTGGCGGGAATTTTAGCGTTTGCGCTGCACTTTGAATCCAGCCTTGAGCAATCCGGATAGATCAATTGAACCATCCTCAGTTCTATCTTCCTTTACAACTTCATCATTTTGCAATGTAGTCTCCATACCTTTTTCAGGGTATTTCTCATACAGCACAAATGAAAATGAAGCAAGGTGCTCTTTCATGGTTCGCTCTGACAGAGATAAAAATTGTTTGGGTCTGGGCTTGAAAGATACAGCGTGATGTACTGCTTTACTTGGGTTCGTGGATTCAAGTGAAAATTTCAATTCGAACTTTGGATGATCATTCAATCTGTCGAATGATAAATCAAACAAATACATGTCCTCCAAAGCCGCTATGGCATGTTTTGTTTCTAGCTCTTTCAAATCCTTGAAATAGACAGTAAAATGCAACATCAAAGCATCATCGGTATGATTCAACACATATACCCGATAGTGTGAAAAGACATCCTCATCAAATACATCTTTATCCAAAATGGGGAAAAATGAAAGATGCACTCCATCTCTGGGAATATTTTTTTCTTGTTTTTTCTCTCTTCGCGGAATTTCGGTTGAAATAGTTTTTTTGGAAGGCAATGCTTTCTTTTTTGAAAAAGCATCAAAATATGGAAAGTCAATTTGATCGGCATATACCGGAAATTGAACACCGCCCACATCAACTGTCAGCATTTTCTTGTTGATCCATTCAACCACAACACCTTTTTCACCTGTAGCTATCACTATAATTTGATCTCCTTCCTGAAATTTCATATTGCATTCAACTTACTCTTGTTCTTGCCATAAAAAAAGTAAATCAACAATCCCAGCAACATCCAGGCAAAAAATACCAGCCAACTGTTTGCAGGAATTTCAACCATCAAATACAAGCAACAGGAAACACCCAAAACGGGAATGAGGGAAAAGTTTTTCATGTAACTAAATACTGCCAATGCCCCTGAAAGCAAAATGAAAATCAAAAAAAGCACCGCTTGATATCCTTCTTCAAAAAGATGCTCGATGGCATCAGCAATTCGTTCACGAAAGAAATAAATAAATATGATATACAGCAGAGGAAATATCCATTTTGCATTGATATAAGGAAGCGAGAATTTGCCTTTTTGTTTTTCAACCCTTGGCAATACCAATACACCTCCACTGACCAATGCAAATGCGAATAAGGTCCCTATACTGGTAAGATCCGTCATCAGCTTATCATCGATGAAAAGAACAAATGTTCCTACAAAAAGTCCGGTTACAATGGTAGAAAATCCGGGTGTCTTGTATTTCTGATCAATTTTTCCAAATGATTTTGGCAAGAGACCATCCCTGCTCATCACCATCCAAATACGTGGTTGTCCTATTTGGAAAACAAGCAGTACGCTTGAAGCTGCAACCACTGCGCTTACAGATATGATGAATCCCACTTTACCCATTTGAATTTTCTCAAACACAAAAGCAAGCGGATCTGTTACATATTGAAATTCGGAGTAGTTGACAAGGCCTGTGATAACCAGGGCCGTCACAATATAAATCACGGTACACAGTATCAATGAATAGATCATTCCCCGGGGAAGATCACGCTGCGGATTCGAGCATTCCTCTGCTGTTGTGGAGATTGCATCAAATCCAATATATGCAAAGAATACTGCAGAAACTCCTTTCAAAACACCTGTCATGCCATTGGGCAAAAAGGGAGTCCAGTTTTCCATTGTATTGTTGGAGAAAATATACCAAAATCCTATCAATGCAATCAATACCAGGACGATGATTTTCAGAATAACCATTGCATTGGCTGTTTTTTTGCTCTCCTTGATACCAACATATGCCAACCATGTAATCAAGGCAACAATGACAAATGCAGGCAGGTTGATGATGAAACGAACACCCAACAGATCAGGGGCATTGGTATAAATCAATTTTGATGTATCCTGTCCACTTGTCACTGCAGCCGTGTACTGCATGTGCGCAGTCTGATAGCCGATACTGAGCCAATCGGGCAATGCAATGCCCATGGCATGTAAAATATTGTTGAAGTAGGCACTCCAGGAAATGGCTACGACAATATTTCCAATTGCATACTCCAAAATCAATGCCCATCCAATGATCCAAGCAACCACTTCACCAAAACTCACATATGAATACGTATATGCACTTCCTGCCACTGGAATGCGGGATGCAAATTCTGCATAACAAAGCGCAGTGAATCCACAGGTAATGGCTGTGATAACAAATAAAAATATTACCCCCGGACCCCCATTGTAAGCTGCAGAACCGATGGTTGTAAATATTCCGCCGCCAATGACAGCAGCCACACCCATCAATGTCAAATCCTTTACAGTAAGCACCCTTTTCAATCCATTCTGATGGTCAACATGCAAATCAGCTTCTCCTTGAAGGGAGGCGAGTGATTTTTTTCTGAAAATATTTTTCAATGGAAATGTTATTTATCTCGTTTGATTAAGTACTGTGCAAGCGCCTTCAGGGGTTCTTTTCGGACAGCAGAAACAGCTATCTCATTCAGATGATGATATGCCTTTTCAAGATATGTCTCTTTCAATGTATTTGCCCAGGCATCGATGCCGCATTTTCTGTAAATAGACAACACCCTTTCCACTTTGTCAGCTGGTGAAGTCGACAGCAATTGCTTGAGTGTTGCAAGATCATTCCCTTGTGCTGTTTCGAGTGCATGTATCAGCAAAAATGTTTTTTTATTGCTTTGAATATCTCCCCCCACCTGTTTACCGAATTTTTCAGGATCACCAAAAGCATCCAGGTAATCGTCCTGTATTTGAAATGCAATGCCCAAATTTCTCCCAAATTCATAAATATGCCCCTGGTTGTGATCACTCGCTCCTCCGATGATGCTTCCAAGTTGCAGACTTGCTGCGAGCAATACAGAGGTTTTCAATTGAATCATGTGTATATATTCATCCAATTGCACATCAGCAATCTTTTCAAAATCCATATCCAGCTGCTGACCCTCACAAACCTCCTTGGCTGTTTTGTTGAACAGCTGTATCACTTTTTTGAGGTGGAGACCCTCAATCTTATTTAAATAATCATAGGCAACGACCATCATTACATCCCCGCCCAACAGTGCAGTCGATTCACCATGTACTGCATGCACAGTTGCTTTCCCTCTTCTCAAAGGAGCCTTGTCCATGATATCATCATGCACCAGTGTAAAATTGTGAAACAATTCAACCGCAGCTGCCAAATGATAGGCGTCGTGGTGAATATCTCCAAACAATTCATTGCCCATCAAACAAAGTACAGGACGAATGCGCTTGCCGCTGTTGGCAAGGAATTCCTCCAGTGGGTCATACAAGGTTGCAGGAGCCGTTGGAAAATGACGGTGATTAAAATATGCTTCAAATGATTGTTGGAGCGTTTCAATAGACGACATAATGGAACCAAATCAGTTCTCCGAAGATAACGAATGAACCTTTTATCGCTTGTTTTTTTTGGTTGAAACAGATCCGGGTTTAAACCCAATATCCATGATCCATTCGTAATCAAGCTGTCTTTTGGCGAGATTGGCAGCAACAACTTTTATCTTAACAGCATCTCCAATGCGGAAAGCCCAACCAGATCGTTTCCCGATGAGCGCATATTCTGCTTCGTGATAAACAAAATCATCATAATCCAGGAGTGAAGTCGCACTGATGAGTCCCTCGCATTTATGATCTACAGTCTCTGCCCAAAACCCGAAACTGGCTACACCTGAAACAACGGCATCAAATTCATCACCTAAAAATTGTTTCATGTACTCAACCTGTTTGTATTTGTTGGCAGCCCGTTCAGATTCCATTGCTGCTCTCTCCCGCTCACTGGAATGGATACATTTTTGCTCCATTTTTTTGTCTGCCTTTGGATCGTTGTTTAAAATGCCGGTGAGTACCCTGTGTACAAGAATATCCGGATACCTCCTGATGGGTGAAGTAAAATGGCAATAATGCTCGAATCCGAGTCCGTAGTGCCCTATGTTTTTAGATGTATATACTGCCTTGGCCATGGTCCTGATTCCCATTTGCTCAAGTACACGCTGCTCAGGCAGTCCCTGCACGCGGGTAAGCATCTCATTGAATGATTTTGCAATCTGGTCTGGTGAATTCGTCTTGAAATGATACCCGTATTTTTTTGCAAACTCCACAAAGGGAACTAGTTTTTCTTCGTCCGGCTGGTCATGGATGCGATACGGAAATGGGATGGGTTTATCAGCCAGTTTAACCTTTGCGACACGTGCAGCTACAAATCTGTTGGCCAACAACATCAACTCTTCAATCAGTTGATGTGATGCTTTGCTTTCCTTGATCACAACACCTATAGGGGTTCCATTTTCATCCAATTTAAACCTCACTTCCTGTGAAGAAAAATTGATGGCACCCTCTTTCATTCTTTTGGTTCTGAATGACTGTGCCAGTTCATGCAAATACAAAATTTCCTTGTCATACAATCCAGATCCAGATTCAATGATCTGTTGAACATCTTCATATGTAAAGCGATGATTTGAGTGTATCACCGTCTTGCCCATCCAGGAATCTTTGATCTCCCCCTTGGCATTGATTTGAAAGATGCAGGAATAAGTGAGCTTGTCTTCATGCGGACGCAAAGAGCAAAGCTCATTGGAAATCCTCTCAGGCAACATCGGCACAACCCTGTCTGGCAAGTAAACCGAAGTTGCTCTTTCGTACGCAGATAAGTCCAATGCTGAATCTTCCTCGATAAAATGACTCACATCAGCAATGTGCACACCCACTTCAACAACACCATTTTTTAATGGCTGATAACTGATGGCATCATCAAAATCTTTCGCATCAAAAGGATCAATGGTAAAAGTGAGTATATCACGCATGTCTCTCCTGCGCTTGATTTCATCAATTGGAATCATATCAGGGAGCCTGGACGACTCCTCCATGACTTCCTCTGTAAATAGCAAGGGGAATCCTTGCTGAATCAGAATTTCTTTCATGGCAAGGTCTGCTTCCCTTGCCTCTGTTACAATTTCAATCACTTCTGCACGTGGACGTTTATCGGTCTTTTCCCAGGAAACAATCTGTGCAATGACTTTCTGTCCATCTTTTGCCCCATTCAATGAAGATGCAGGAATGAAAAAATCAGGAATTGCTTTTGATGAATCAGGAATAAAAAAAGCAAATTCACGGTTTACTTCAATCACCCCTACAAACTGTTTTTGTTTCCTCTCGATGATTTGTGTGATGACACCCTGCATCCTGCCTGATCTTGCATCACCTTTGGTAACCTCTACCCTCACCAAATCACCGTGAAATGCTTTGTTGAAATCATTGGGACGTATGATAACATCCCGCTCCAAACCTTCTACAACCACAAATCCCATACCAGATCGAGTAATCTCAAAACGACCCTTGTACAGAGCTGATGCTCGCTTGTATTCTTTGTTGCGTTTTTTTTTGTTCTTCTTTGACATATATTAAATTGACTCACCTGAAGCCTTCTGCTCAGCGTAAAATTTTTGGGGATATTCCAACATCAATTGATCGAAGAGATGCTGCTGATTAAAAAGAAAAGATAAACTTATTGGCAATACAAAAAAAGGAAGGTCTTTGATTCGATCCTTGAATTTTATCAGGCGAACAGCATCTTTATCGGTTGTAAGATACATCTTTTCCTTGGATTGGATGAGATTGAAACGTTCCTCCATATCATTGATATCGTCAATTGTATAGATATGATGATCTCTGAAAAACAGGGCATCATAGGTTTTGGTTGACTCATGAATGTACTGTGTGAGTGGCAGCGGATTGGCAATTCCACAAATCAACAACAGCTCTTCTGTCTTGGAAAGAGCTTTCTTTTCCCTGGTGATGATATGATAAGGGACACCATATTCAATGGTGGTGAAGAAAACATATTGATGGGACTGCACTCCCAGCTCTTGCTTGATTGCCAATGCAGCTTCATGCGTTAAGTCTACCGGGCATTTGGTTACAACAATAATATGAGCCCTGTGCACACTCTCCTTTTGATCCCGCAGGTCGCCTGTAGGAAGGAAGAAATCTCTGGAGTATAGATTGGCATATTCCGTCAAGACGATATCGAGTCCTGCAACAATTTCCCTGTGCTGAAATGCATCATCCAAGATGATAACCTTGGTATCCGGACGATCATAGAGCAGTTGAGGAACAGCTTCAATTCTTTTTTCACCAACTGCAACAGAAATTTCCGGATGAGCCAAATGAAATTGCATCGGTTCATCACCTATTTCAATTGAAGTTGAGAGATTGTTGGCTAAAACATACCCGGAAGTCCTTCTTCTGTATCCCCTGCTCAGCGTTGCTGTTTTGAATTGCTGCTTGAGCAAGCCAGCAATATAATCTACCATGGGGGACTTACCGGTTCCACCAACAGAGATATTGCCAACTCCGATAATAGGTAAATTGAAAGCAATGCTGCCAATAATTTTTTTATCGTAGAGATAATTTCTCAAGATGACAAATCCACCATACACCAATGCAAGCGGAAACAAAAAAAGACGAAAAGATCTCAGATAAACATTCTTAAAAAGCATAAACACTTTCTGGTGTTATACAAAAATCGAGCTTTTTATCGAAGTTCTCGATATCGTCTATGGAATAAACGGGAGGAAAATAAGAAAGTCCAATTTTTAATACATCTTCCCTGCAATTGGCCAAGAATCGATCGTAGTAGCCCTTGCCGTAGCCAACCCTGTTGCCATTGACATCAAATGCCAAAAGAGGTATGATGATAGCGTCCAATTGTGTCGACTCCAATTCTATGCCTCCTGTTGGTTCGGGTATCCCGAATTGATTCAGTCGAAATACTGTGTTTTCATCAAACATAAAATGCTTCATGCTGCAATCAGCATCATTGATGGCAGCATAGACCATTCTCAATCCGGGATCTCTGAATTGCATCCAATCCACCAAGGGTGCAGGATCAGGTTCCTTGCTGTCAGGCTTGGGAATATAAGCATGCAGATAATGAATATATGGCAGGTGCAACTCCTGAAATCGAATCAGCAATAAGTCCTGGTAAACATTGACATCCCTGTCAGTCAATGCCTGTCTTTTTTCTTTGAAATGTTTTCTGATTTCTGTCTTCCTCATGCTCATTGATCATTCGGTGGACGATTGACAAATATTGAAAATATGGTTGTTCCATATTTTCTCTCAGTCCTGTAAAAGGGGAAAGTTTTGTAATCATTTCTTGGCGTGTGCTCCAACACGAACCAGCCATATGTTTTCAACAATTCCTTTTCAAAAACCATGCGGGGCAAATCATCGATGGCAGTCAATGCATACGGCGGACCAGCAAAAATGAAATCAAATTGCTGGGTGCATTGTTGCATATACTTGAACACATCAGAAAAAACTACGTTCATACTGGTAATTCCGAGTTCAGCAGCAGTTTTTTTGATGAATGCTTGCATGGCAGGATCTTTTTCCACAATTGTCAGATCAGCTACTCCACGTGAAAACAATTCATAACTGATGCTGCCTGTGCCACCAAACAGATCAAGGGTCTTCAGCCCTTCCAATTCCAAATTGTTCTGAATGATATTGAAGAGTCCCTCTTTGGCAATATCTGTTGTCGGTCTAGTATGGGGCATATTGGCAGGCGGAGAAAACCTTCTTCCGCCCAATTCACCACTGATTATACGCATTGTAAAACTTGCAGGTGTGGAGTAAAAAAATGAGAGCCAACTGAATCATGTGCTGAAGTCTCTATGGATGATGATGGTTCCAGGGAAATATCCAACACGTATTTTTTAAGTTCTTTCCATGTTGCAGAATCCTCGTCAATATGGCCGCTGACATGCGCTTTGAGATATTTGAGGTCCATATGATGACGCTCCACCAGATTCAACAATTGGTAGATGGCATCTTCAGTGGTTTCATAATAAATGGATTGGGCAAACTGCAATTGTGCTCCTTTTACCAGAATGACAGTGAGATAGGATTGACTGAAATAGATTTTGATGAAAGAATACAGATCCTCTAAGTTGTTTCTAAACAAGGATACCAAAGCAAGAGTGATGAAATGCTTGGTTTTTAATGCGGGAAACCTGGACTTTAAAAAATCGAGTATTGGTTTTTCAATTCCATATACCGTTACAAGTTCCCACTGATTCACCTGATCAGTATGTATGTCTGAAATTTTCAAGTCGCCATGCAATGTTCGGTATATCGATTCTGTCAGATAATCCTTGTGGTATTTTTCAGGCACCAGAGAAACATCTGGTGTATTGACAATGAGATGTACTTCATCATAGGAATGATGACTGTATTTTTCCGATTGCAAAATATATTCAAGAGTATACACATCAATCCCCTCTTTCATCACGTATGTTTCAATCCATAAGGGTGACTTATCAGCCGCAAAAACAGAGAGGGTCAGGTAATGTTCTCCGAGCTCCATACAGAGATTCAAGGGACCTGCAGCACTTATTGCTGCATCACTTGAATAACCAAAACTGGGCTGGATAAGATGTTGCATGATGATACAAATTTAATGCTTTTGGGTATGAATCAGATGGTAATAATAACTTACTTTGCCGCCTGATTGAAGCCCGGGAAGTCCATGAGAGAAACATTGAAACTCGAAGTCACCTATAAACAAATCCTCCAGATGTCGCTGCCCATCAGCTTTGCGATACTGGTCCCCCAATTTAATTTTCTGATCAACAGTTTTTTCCTCGCAAAACTGGGCAAAGGATTCATGGGTGCTTCTGGAGTAACCGGTGTTTACTATCTTATTTTTTCAGTGATTGGATTTGGACTCAACAATGGACTCCAGGCATTGATTTCAAGAAGAGCCGGACAGGACAGGCTGAAAGAAATTGGAACGCTTTTTATGCAAAGTGTGTATATCAGTTTTTTCATTGCCCTGTTGGGAATCATCATTACCTACACCGTTGCCCCTTACATTTTCATGAGTTTTACAGATGAGGCGATTTATACACCCACCATCGAATTTTTAAAGATCAGGATCTGGGGACTCCCATTCTTATACCTCTATCAGATGAGGAATGGTTTGCTGGTAGGAACCAATCAAAGCAAATTGCTGGTTTATGGAACGCTCGCTGAAACCATCACGAATATTGTATTGGACTATGGTTTGATTTTCGGGAACCTCGGTATGCCTAAACTGGGTTTCAACGGAGCAGCCTATGCCAGCATTGCAGCAGAATTTTTGGGTATGTTGGTTGTATTCATGGTTATTGGCATCAAGGGCATGTCAAAAAGATTCAGTCTGTTTGAAAATGTATCGTTTGATTGGAAGAACACCAAAACGATTCTTGTACAATCCTCTCCACTCATCCTGCAATATGCCATCAGCATCATCAGCTGGGAATTCTTTTTCATACTGGTATCACACGATGGTGCACTTGCATTGGATGTGAGCCAGGTAATGCGACTCATGTTTGGTTTCTTTGGTATTTTCATTTGGGCGTTTGCTGCAACTTCGAATACCATGGTCTCCAATATCATTGGACAGGGATTGCACGAGAAAGTAACATTGCTGGTGAAGAAAATCATCACATTGAGTCTTGGTTCAACCATCATCCTGTTGTTGCCAATTCAATTTTTTGCAAGCGACTTGCTCTCCATTTTCAACCAGGATCCTGCATTTTTACAGCTTGCAATTCCAGTATTCAGAGTAGTCTGTACCGCAATTGTATTCATGTCGGTTGCAACGGTATGCCTGAATGCTGTTACTGGAACAGGCAATACGAAAATTAATCTGTTGATTGAAATATTTACGATTGTACTTTATTGCATATACATATATACGGTGATGGAAGTGTACAATCTATCCATCATATGGGGCTGGGGATCCGAATGGGTTTATTGGCTCACCATTCTTACCCTGTCATCCCTCTATTTGAACAGTGGAAATTGGAAGAAAAAAATGAATATATAGTCCAATCAACCCTGGGGTTCTGCTGGTGCAGCTCCGGTTGACGCTTTTTTCTTCTGAGATTTTGGAGCAATCACCATCAGCATTCGTTTACCTTCCAGCTTTGGCAATCCCTCTACCTGTCCAATTTCAGCAAGGCGTTCAGCAAATTTCAGTAAAACCAATTCTCCTCTCTCTTTGAATTGAATGGCACGACCTTTGAATTGAACATAGGCTTTTACTTTGTTGCCTTCTTTCAGGAAGTTCTCTGCATGACGGGCCTTGAAATCGAAATCATGGTCATCCGTTCCGGGTGTGAAACGAATCTCTTTGAGTTCGGCAGTTTTGCTCTTGGCCTTCATCTCTTTCTCCTTACGTTTCTTATCGTAAAGGAATTTATTGTAGTCGATTACTTTACAAACCGGAGGATCCGCCTGGGGAGAAATTTCAACAAGGTCCAACTGCTGCTGCTGTGCAATTTTCAATGCTTCCTGGGTAGAATAAACGCCCATGGTTACATTGTCGCCAACTAATCTTACTTGAGGAACCCTGATAAAATGATTGATACGGTGTTCTGCCTCTTTTCTTGGAATGAACTTACCTCTTGGTCCACCTGAACCTTGGTAATTGGGTCTGTAGGGTAATGCCATAGTCTTTTACAACTATCCTGTCGGCTGCAGGAGGAAGTTGTCCTTATTTCTGTTTTAATTTAATGTGATTGCCGATGCTGTATTTCGGATGTTAAGGTAGTTATTATTTCTGAAATGGGAGACTGACCGGCGTCACCTTTGCCTTGGCGTCTGACAGCCACCAATCCTTCGTTTTGCTCCTTCTCTCCTATTACGAACATATAGGGGATCTTCAGAAGTTCTGTATCCCTGATTTTTTTGCCGATTTTTTCACCTCGGTCATCCAACTCTGCCCTGATGCCTGCATTGAGCAATGCCTGAGTGACTTCAGATGCGTATGCATTGAATTTTTCACTGATGGACAACACTTTGACCTGAACTGGAGCCAGCCAGAGCGGGAATTTTCCTGCATAATGCTCCAGCAAAAATCCAATGAATCGTTCATGCGTACCCAGAGGTGCCCTGTGAATGATCAACGGTGTTTCTGATTGATTGTCTCTGTTTGTATACTGCAGACCAAATCTTCTGCCCTGAGCGAAATCAACCTGATTGGTTGCAAGTGTAAATTCTCTTCCAATTGCACTCCAGATTTGCACGTCGATTTTGGGACCGTAGAACGCCCCTTCATCAGGCACTTCAACGTATGGAATTTTTGAATCGATCAAAACCTGACGCACCATTTCTTCTGTTTCTCTCCACAGTTCGGGTTCATTGATGTATTTCTGCCCGAGCTTGGCCGGGTCATGCAGACTCAACCGCATGACATATTTATCAATTCCAAAGATGTTGAAATATTTGATGTACATGTCATTCACAGCCCTGAACTCTTTGGCAAAATCATCCTTCGAGCAGTAGATGTGCGCATCATTCATATGCAAGCACCGTACGCGCATCAATCCAAACAACTCACCACTCTGTTCGTATCGGTAACAGGTTCCATATTCTGCTAATCGCAGTGGAAGGTCTTTGTATGACCTGCTTTCAGCAGAAAATATTTTATGGTGATGTGGACAGTTCATGGCCTTGAGGTAGTATTTAACTCCTTCAAGCTCCATTGGCGGATACATGCTGTCCTGGTAATATGGCAAATGTCCGCTTGTCAGGTACATGCTCTCCTTGGCAATATGTGGAGTAACCACACGCTTGTATCCTGCAGATTGCTCAGTTTCCTTTGCGAGTTTTTCGAGCTCCTCGATGACTATCGTTCCGTTCGGCATCCAGAGCGGGAGTCCGGGTCCCACATCATCATCAAACGTGAATATGCCCAGTTCTTTTCCCAATTTGCGGTGATCTCTTTTCTTTGCCTCTTCCAGCATAAGCAGATGATCATCCAATTCTTTTTGATTGGGGAAACTTACCCCATAAATACGTGTCAGCTGCTTGTTTTTCTCATCACCTTTCCAATAAGCGCCAGCAATGGAAGTAAGTTTGATTGCCTTGATAAGTCCCGTATGCGGAATATGCGGCCCCCGGCATAAATCTGTGAAATCTCCCTGGGTGTAGAACGTGATTTCACCGTCCTGCAGTCCGGATAAGAGATCCAATTTATATTCATCACCTTTTTCAGTGAAATAAGCTACAGCATCTGTTTTTGAGATTTCTTTTCGGATGTATTCACTGTTCTTCTTAGACAGCTCATCCATTTTTTTCTCGAGCGAAACAAGTTCTTCCTCTGAGATATGCCTTCCCCCCAAATCCATGTCATAATAAAACCCTTTGTCTATAGCAGGACCCACCCAGAATTTAACTCCGGGGAAAGTCGCTTCAACGGCTTCTGCCAACAAGTGGGCAGAGGAATGCCAAAAAGTTGCTTTTCCGTCTGTATCATCCCATGTCAGCAGTTTCAATTCACAATCTTTATTCAAGGGTGTAGAAGCGTCACGCACCACTCCATCGATGGATGCTGCAATAACTTTTTTAGCCAATCCTTCTGCAATGCTTTTTGCCACGGCCATGGGTGTACTGCCCTTGGCGTAACTTCTGACTGCACCATCTGGAAACCTAATATTGATCATGGTTTGATTGAGATTGTTGTCAATTTTAAGAATGCAAATTTAACGAACTATTGGGTAAGCTCAGCTTCAATTAAGGATAATTTGCGCAGCAACACCAAAAATGTAGCATTTGAATAGATTTCTACCCAGGATTTTAGCAATTGCGGCAATTTTCATCCTGAACCTTCTTTACTGTCAGCAAGCGGAAGCTCAGAAATTGAGCGGACAATGGATTGGAAGTTTCAATTCGAAAGAGGACCCGGCTGAAGCACAAACGGAATACGTACTTGAGTTTGACATCAACGGCAACAGTTTGAATGGATATTCTTATACCTATTTCCCTATCGCAGGCAAAAGATATTTTGTGATCTGTAAGTTAAAAGGATCATACGACCAGGGAAGCAAATCACTTGTTGTAACGGAAGTTGAAAAAATAAAATCAAATACCCCTCCTGATTTTCAAAACTGTCTTCAGACACATAAGCTTACCTATTTCAAACAAGGTGACAAAGAAACCCTGGAAGGAAAATGGACCCCAGCAGAAAAAGGCAGCAACTGCGGCACGGGCAATTCACTGTTTGAAAGAAAGATGATTGAAAAAATCAAAACAATCGAAACAGCGAAAAGAACTGAAACAAATTCATTGCCCAAGAGCCTTCCTGTTGCCAAGAAGAATACAACAACCACTAAAAATCCTGCTCCGAAAAAAACAACTCCTGCTCCACTGATGGTTGCTAAGAAACCAGAGCAGCAAAAGAAATTACTGCCCAAAAAACCAATTGAACAGAAAGTCCCCATCAATGAAACGCCTGTTAAAAAAGACGAGGGATTGATTGCAATGGAAGAGCCAAAAAAAATAAAGGAAAGCTTTGCTCCCCCCAAAGAAAAAATATCAAACAGAATTTACCAGGTACTGAAAACAATTGATATTGATGACGACAAGGTCACCATTGATATTTACGACAATGGGCAAATTGATGGCGATACGGTCTCTATTTATTTGAACGACAAACTGGTTGTTTCCAAAAAAATGCTCACTGCCAAACCCATCAACATTCAATTGAACCTGGAGGAGGAAGCTGATACATATGATGTCATCATGTTTGCCGAAAATCTTGGAACCATTCCACCCAACACCGCATTGATGATTGTGCAGACCAAGAACAAACGTTATGAAATCAACATCACCTCTACCGAGCAAAGCAGCGGAGCGGTCAGGTTTCGGTACAGAAAATAATCAGAATTTAAAGTTATAGGTCACAGATGGAATGACGGGAAACAGGGAAACCTGCTTGGCCTGAACCTCCAATGTACCAGCAAAAGCACTGCCTGTTTGATTATAGTACAGGAAATAAGGATTCTGTCTGCTGTACACATTGTATAAACTGAACACCCAGCTGTGTTTCCACTTTCTTTCCTTTTTGGGAGTGGGTGCATAAGTGGCTGATAGATCGAGACGGTGGTAAGGAGCCAGACGGTATTGATTGATGCGGCTGAACTGCTGCGTGAGCACACCTTCTATGAGATAAAATTTTTCGGGGAGTGAGGTTGCGTTACCGGTAGCATATACAAACACTGATGAGAGCTTCCACTTTTGATTGAGCTCGTAGATACCCACTACAGACAAATCATGCCGCCTGTCATATTTGGCAGGATATTTGTTGCCATTGTTCAGCTCAGGAAATTTTCTCCATGTCCATGCCAAAGTATAACCGATCCACCCGGTAAATTTTCCTTTTGTTTTGTTGATGAATAACTCCGTTCCGTAACTCCATCCCCTTCCAAAAACAAATTCCTCTTCGGGATCCTTGATGGAAGGTGTAAATCCCTCTCTGTATTCAATCTGATTTTGCATGGATTTATAATATACTTCGATGGATGTTTCAAATGCATTGTCATTGAAATTCTTGAATACACCCGCAGCATATTGCCATGAAAGCTGGGGCTTTACCCGCAATGTACTGGGCACCCACACATCTGTTGGAAGCGTGGTTCCGGCGTTGCTGACCAAATGCAGGTATTGGCGATTGCGTGAAACAGAGCCCTTGATGGATGTTTCATCATTCAACGCATACCGCATGGTGAGCCTCGGTTCGAGTCCACCATACGTAATCACGGATTGATTGCTTGCATAGCTTGTACTATCAAGACGATTCCCGTCTGCATCTGTTTTGTAATTGGTATATGGACCCAATTGCTGAAATGCACTCCACCGAAGTCCATAGTTGATCTTTAATTTGTTATTGACCTCCCAATCATCCTGTGCATACAATCCATACTCATTGGCAAATTTTGTTTGTGCATTGTTGGGGAGAAACAATACAGAATCCTGTCGACCTGAAGCAACCGAGGGACTCAAACGATGATAGGTAAAAAGGGCACCGTATTTCAGTTTGTGTTCAGGTGTGAGGTAGTGATCCAGATCGGTTTTCAAATTCAAATCACGTATGCCGCTTGATAAAACAAAGTTGAAACTGTTTTGAAGTGCTCCCAATGAAAATTGATAATCATTGTAAACCGCTGTGGTATTCATAAACAGTTTCTTGTGGAACACATGGTTCCATCTAGCTGAGAGCGTTGAATTACCCCAAGGAACCTCCACATCAAACTGACGTTTGTTGTTTACAAAATCAAACCTGTCTCTTCCAAAGTAACCACTCAAATACAAACGATCTTTGGAAGAAAACCGATAATTGAATTTGGCGTTGAAATCATAGAAATAATAACCAGAGCCATAAAACTGGCTTTCCTTTTTGATGAAGGGCTTTGCCAGCGCATCAATATAGGTACGGCGTCCGGAAAGCATGAAAGAGGCTTTTTCTTTCTGAATGGGACCTTGTACGGAAAACCTGGAAGCAATGCTCCCAATTCCTCCCTCTACCTGGTATTTATCCAGATTTCCTTCTTTCATAGATATATCCAACACAGAAGACAATCTGCCGCCATATTGTGCAGGCATGCCGCCCTTGATCAAGGAGGTATTTTTAATGGCATCTCCATTGAATATTGAGAAAAATCCAAAAAGGTGTCCTGAGTTGTATACCACTGCATCATCCAGCAAAATCAGGTTTTGATCCGGACCACCGCCTCTGACATAGAGTCCGCTGTTGCCCTCCCCTGCATTGGAAACACCAGGATACAATTGAAGGATTTTGAGGGGGTCTACCTCTCCGAAAATAACAGGTACAGATTTCGCACGGCTCATGCTAAGGTCAATTTGTCCCATTTGCGCATTCTTGATATTGGCATCCCTTTTTTTGGAGCTGATGACAATTTCCTGGGATAGACTCGATTTGGACAGCAATGGAAAATCAATGACCAGGTCTGACTGCAGGTTGATTTTCTTTTCCATTGGAAAGAAACCAACAAAGGAACTGACAAGTACGTATTCACCTCTGGGAAGGGTCAGTGCATAATAGCCATATTGATTGCTGCTTACTCCCTTGGATTGCTCTTTGGCCTGAATGGTAGCGCCAATGAGGGTTTCACGGCTGAGTGAATCACGCACATATCCTGAAATGGTAAATTTTTCCTGAGCTGAGAGCAGGTTAGATATAAATAGGAAGCCAAAAAAGAATATACGATTGGGCACATTGGTAAAACACATAAGTCCATTCATTGTTCAACTGCATAGGGAGAATATGCTAACTTCGCGGCGCAATATCGAACTATGCTCGCAGGTTTTCAGGACATGACATTTGAATTTGGTGCAAGGGCCATTGTGGAGGATGCCACCTGGCATATTCATCCGGGTGAAAGAATCGGGCTCATTGGCTACAACGGGACTGGGAAATCAACCCTGCTGAAACTCCTCTCAGGAGAGTACCTGCCAAGCAAAGGAACAGTTGAAAGAAGCAGGACCACTTCCATTGGATATTTGCACCAGGATCTGTTGAGTTTTGATACGGATGAAAGTATTTTGAAAGTGGCCATGGGTGCTTTTGAACGGGTGTTGCAAATTCAGCGAGAAATTGAAATACTCGGACTCGAACTGGAGAAAAACGAAGATGAAAAAAAACTCATTCTTTACACTGATCTCCTGGCCGAGATGGATGTATTGGATGGATACAATATAGACCACAAAACAGAGGATGTGCTCCATGGACTGGGATTCAGTCAGGCTGATATGCAAAAGCCTTACAAAGAATTCAGTGGAGGATGGAGGATGCGTGTATTGCTCGCAAAAATGATATTGATGCAGCCGGATCTGCTGATGCTGGATGAACCTACCAACCACTTGGATCTTCCATCCATTGAATGGCTCGAAAAATATTTGATCCATTACCAGGGAGCAGTTATCATCGTGAGTCACGATAAGTTTTTTCTTGACCGCATGGTCAATAAAATTGTAGAGCTCTACCAACGAAAACTGCATATCTACTCCGGTAATTATTCTTTCTATGAGAAAGAAAAACAGGTGAGACTGGAATTGCAGCAAAGGGCGTATGAAAACCAGCAGGACTTTATCCGCCAGCAAGAACGATTCATAGAGAGGTTCAAAGCAAAAGCATCCAAGGCAGCACAGGCGCAGAGTGTGCAGAAGCGACTCGATAAAATTGACCGACTGGAAGAAGCATCCATTGAGCGTCCGAACATCCGCATCAACTTCAGTGTGGACAAGGTTCCAGGAAAAATCATCTGCTCACTGAAAAACATCTCCAAGCGTTTCGGTGAAAATGAAATTCTCCATGAAACCAGTGCAGAAATCGACCGCGGTGATAAAATTGCACTCATTGGTGCAAACGGAAAAGGTAAATCAACTTTGTTGAGAATCATAGCCGACAGTGAAAGTTTTGACGGGGAAAGAAACTGGGGACACAATGTCGATGAGAGTTTTTATGCGCAGCATCAGCTCGAGCATCTGAACCTCAACAACAATATTTTGGAGGAGATGCAAATGGCCGGAAGCAAGAAAACCGATATGGAACTCAGAACCGTATTGGGATGTTTTCTTTTCAGCGGCGATGATGTAGATAAAAAGATCAAGGTATTGAGCGGAGGTGAAAAAGCCCGTGTAGCATTGGCAAAGACCATCATCAGCAAAGCGAATTTTTTGATGCTGGATGAGCCCACGAATCACCTGGATATGCATTCTGTTGATTTGTTGGCAGAAGCGTTGGACAAATATGAAGGAAGCCTGATCCTTGTCAGCCACGATCGATATTTTATCTCCAAAACAGCGAATAAAATTTGGGAGATTGTAGATGGAAAGATTGTTGAGTTCAAGGGTGGATACACTGAATGGGTAGAGTGGAAGGAAAGAATGGCAAAACAACAGGTATCAGTTAACAGTTCACAGTTGACAGTTAAGACTCAACAGTCAACTGTCAACCGTCAACCGTCAACCGGTAACAACCAACCGTCAACTGGTAACCGACAACCGGCAACAGAATCCAAAGAAAAAAAGAAACTCCAACGTGAGTTTGATGAGTTAGAAAAAAAGATTGCTCAACTCAAAGAAGATAAAACCCAGGCAGAGTCAGCACTTGCAGATCCTGCAATCTATTCTGATAAAATCAAATTTCAGGATGCAGAAAAGAAATACAAAGCATTGAACGCCCAACTATCCCCTCTTGAATCAAAATACGAGGAGTTGTTTGAGCAACTCATGAAATTTGACTAGACATCCACATTGCAAAAACCAGCCCTGCTACATTCATCTGGTTTAGCTTAAAATATCCCTGAATAAAACTCGGTTATTTTTTTTATTGATCAACGCACAAGCAACCTGAGAAATTACGCTTAATCCCCCCCAATCATTCAGTGAGCATGATATGAATGAAATAAAAAAGGCTGTCATTGCTGACAGCCTTTTTCTATTGAATCAAATAAGATTAGTATCCGGAGTTCTGAGTCAGAACTGATTTACCATCTTTTTGAGAGTTCAGGATTTCATCCGCAGGAATCGGGAAATAGTTGTTTTTAGCAGCAAAGACTCTTCCTACAAGGTATGCACGCTTGTTGAATGATCTGCCATCCCAACCTTTACCGGCAACTGATTCTTTTGCTACATACGCATTGAGTACTTTTTCAGCAATACCCCAACGTACAAGATCAAAGAACCTGTGTCCTTCCATTCCAAATTCAAGACGGGTTTCCATGCGAACTGCATTTCTTGCAAAGTCAGCGCCCTTGGCAGCAAATGTACCTGCAGCATAAGGTTCAACTTTTGTGTTGATGGAAGCATCTTGAGGCTTAGATCCCTTTGCTCTGTTGCGGATCAAATTCACATATGTCTCTGCTTGAGCAAGATTACCCAATTCAACTTCACATTCAGCCAACCACAGGATCACCATTGAAAACCTGATCAATCTATAGTTGTTGTTGACAGAACGTCGGTCTGTAGCATGGGTTGTTGAACCTTCCTCTCCTACATAGTACATCCACTTTTTACCAGTGAACGGACCAGAGTAAGCTTGATCACGGATCCATGAGCTACCGGGCATTTTACCCCAATCGAGGAAGTTAACACCACGACGACCAACAGTCCAGTCCAAACGAGGATCAACAGGCTGAGAATTGTCGTATGTCCAGGCATCTCCAAATTTCAAACCTTGATCGTTTGGAACGTCAACATTGTTATAAGTATCCTTGCTTCCATCAGCAGCATCTCCAATCAAAGGCAAACCATCAGCATCTGTTCTGAAAGCGTTTACCAGGTTGTGAGAAGGAAGATAGAATCCGCAGCAACCGCGACCAGGAGAAGCAGCTGTATAAGGCCAGTTCAAGGTAGCGCCTTTGTTACCATTTTGTCCGCCTGTACCATCGTTGATGGAGAACTGAACTTCAAAGATAGACTCTGAGTTGTTGTTCGTGGCAGTACGGAAGTTGTCATGGTATTCTCTCACCAAAGACTTTCCTGAATTGTTGTAAACATCCAACAAATTTGCTTTTGCAGCAGCCCATTTTTTCTGGTAAAGTTGAGCCTTACCCAAATAAGCCAATGCAGCCCACTTGGTAGCGCGGCCTTTTTGTGCTTGTGTTGCAGGCAAGTTATCGGCAGCAAATTTGAAATCTGCTTCGATGTTTGGCCAGATATCGGCAGTGTTTGTTACCAACACACCGGATGGATTGCTTCTATCATATTTTGTTTCGTCGATATAGGGAACGTTGCTCCACATTTTCTTCGCTTCAAAATGATAGTGTGCGCGAAGGAAACGAGCTTGCGCAATGACCTGTGTTTTTTCTGCATCGGTCATATCCTTTACTTCTGGGTCTTTTGCAAAAATGATAGCCTCATTTGCACGAGAAACACCATCGTAAACTGCCTGCCATTTTCCTCTGAAGTGTGTATTATCTGCAAGCCAGTTGTATTGCTCAATAAAGGACTGCTCTGGCTGGTCACCAGCATCTGTGCCTTTTACAGCATCATCAGATGCAACGCCACCAAATACCCAGTTATCAGCTGAGCCATGCCATTGTGTGGTACCTGCGCCCACACCATCCAACAACGAATATGCTCCGATCAACACAGCGTTCACACCAGCTTTGGTTTTAAGCAATGCTGGACTTGCAACGCCCTGTGGTGCTACATCGAAGAATTTCGTACATCCAATCGTCATGATCATGACCATTGGAAGAAGTAGAAATTTTACTTTTTTCATAATAAACGGTTTATTATTTACGGTCATCATTAAAATTTAACTCTCAATCCAATCAAATAGGTCTTTGCAACTGGATAAGCTCCTTCGTCAATACCCATGTGGAAGTCCTGGTTGTCGTTTCCTGAAGTACGCAAGTTGATGTCTGGATCAAGTCCGGTATACTTGGTAAGTGTCAAGATGTTTTGTCCTTGCACATAGATTTGAGCTGAAGAGAAGCCGGTCTTCTTCATTATGTTGGCAGGCAATGTATAAGTCAACTGCACATTGCGCAGACGCAAGTAAGAGCCATCTTCCAGGAAGTAAGTAGAAACCTGCTGGCTGGTAGCGTCACTCGCATTCAACCTTGGCAAGAGATTCTTTCCACCTTCGCCGTAAGAATCATACAACATGCGTGTAGATCTGTTACCTTGGAATACGTTGAAGTCAGTCCAGTAACGTACATAGTTGAAGATTTCGTTACCATAAGTACCAGAACCCTGGATATCCAAATCCCAGTTCTTATAACCTGCATTCAAATTGAATCCGTAGATAAAGTCAGGATGTGGGTTACCGAAAATATCACGGTCAGCTGCTGTGACAACACCATCCTTGTTTACATCTCTGAAGTTGAAAACACCTTCGCGTGTATAAGTACCAAACTTTGGTGCAGTAGCTGCTTTCTGAGCATCCAATATACCATCAGCATAGAATCCGTAGAAGCTCGCAATTGGCAAACCTCTTTTGGTTGCTGTGATAGATGGGAGACGAGTGGTGAATCCGAACAATGTAGCATTTGGATCTGAGTTCAAAGCAAGTACTTCGTTCTTATAGTGTGTGAAGTTCACACCTACTGAGTAACGAACCTTGCCACCAAATGCCTTATCGCGCCAGTTCAAATTGATATCCACACCTTTATTGTTCATTGAACCGATGTTGGTGAAAGGCAAAGTACCTTGACCTTGTGCTCTTGGAACGGCAATCTGTGCCAACATATCTGATGTGGTACGTGTATACCAGTCAAATACAAATTCCAAACGGTTGCTGAACATGGTCGCGTCGATACCTACGTTCGCAGAAGTAGTTGTTTCCCATTTACCGTTTGGATTACCAAACTGTGTCAGGTCAAAACCAGCTGCAACGGAAGAACCAGCGCCTCCAATATCATAACCGTTGTTGGCAGGATCAGCTGTATAAAGTGTAAATGCGTTGTATACGTTTGGAATCAGCTGGTTACCAGTCTTACCCCAACCAGCACGCACTTTCAGATCATCCAACCAAGAAAGTGTTGAGAAAGGCTTCAATTCTGTCAAACGGAGACCCAATGAACCTGCCGGGAAAATACCCCAACGGTTGACGTTTGAGAAACGAGAAGAACCATCACGACGAATGGTGAAATCTGCAAGGATAAAGTTCTTGTAACCGTAGTTTACTTTTGCAAACTGAGAGAACAAACGTGTTCTGATGGCACCAGAACCGGCGTTGGCCAAACCTGCTGCAGATCCCGCATTCAGATAACGATAGTCGATATCATTGAAAAGGAAGTTACTTCTTGAAGCACTGTAACCGAATGCATAAGTTGCAACAGCTTCAGTACCTACGAGTACGTTCACATCATGGTTGTCTGCAAAAGTTTTGTTGTAGTTCAAGGTATTGAACCAAGTCCAAGAGTTATCAAAGTTATTGAACACGTTCAAACTGTTGGTATTTCTTGGCTCAGCAGCCTCGATCTGGCGCATGAAATATTCAGATCTGTTGAATTGGTTGTATTCAACACCAATGCTGGTTCTTGCTTTCAAGTTTTTGTTGATAGCATATTCACCAAAGGCATTACCGAAGATATGCGTACCGAGTGTAACGTTGTCTTTAGCTCTGAACAATTCAGCCAAAGGACTTGTTGCGTTACCAGTATTGGGACCTCTTGGTCCGCCGAAGCCATCCCATGGAGAAAGGTTGTTTCCACCCAAGGCTTTTGGACCACCGGTGATGTCAAAAACAGGGATGATTGGGTGAATACGCCATGCCAACATGATTGGGTTGGATTCTTGGTTGTTGGTGATACCAACACGTCTGTCATATGAAACAGTCAAGTTTTCACCCAATGTCAATTTACCCTGGGTAAACTCAGTGTTTGCTCTTATTGACATACGATCGTAGTTGGTGAATCTCAAAATACCATCTTGCTTGAAGTAGTTACCAGAGAACGAATATTTCGCATTCTTGGAACCACCTGCTGCACCAATTTGGTAGTTAGAAATTGGAGCTGGATCAAAAATTACATCCTGCCAATCGGTACCAGCCTTGTTGGCCATCATGATATTGAACTTCGTTTTCAGAAACTCAGGATCAGAGATGTCATTCGTGTATGAAATCGTAGATGGCAGGGTTGTTCCAAAAACGTTTGGATTGATATAATCAGCCATTGTTACGTTTCCACTTTGATCAAATCTGTACTGAGCTGATGGAGAAGTAACCCAAGGAGTTTTACCTGCACCAACGTCAGCCTTGAAGAGGTATTTACCCAACTCCTCAGCATTCAACAGATCAAGCAATTTGCCTGGTGTCTGAGTACCGGTGTAATAATCAAAAGAAATTTTGGGATCCCCTGCCTTACCTTTTTTGGTAGTGATGATCACAACTCCGTTCGCAGCACGTGCACCATAGATGGAAGCTGCAGATGCATCTTTCAATACCTGCATGCTCTCGATATCATAAGGATTGAGCTGGTTCAGCGTACCCTGTGTAGGAACTCCATCCACAACGTACAAAGGAGAGTTGTTGTTGATCGTACCGAATCCGCGAATACGCACCATGGTACCACCTCCAGGAGAGTTGTCGTTACCAACAATCACACCGGAAGCCTTACCCTGTAACATTTGGGTTACAGAGGCAGCAGGTGTTGCAGCCAACTGCTTGGCATCTACCACCGCAACGGCACCTGTGATGTCTTTTTTACGCTGAGATGCATAACCTGTTACAACAACTGATTGGAGTGCTTTCACATCCACTTCAAGTGCAACATTCATATTTGCAGAAGCTGCAACATCTCTGCTAACATAACCATTGAAACTGAAAGTCAGAATTTTTTGATCTGCCTTCAACTCAATTTTAAAGTTACCTTCTGCATCAGTCGCAGTACCATTGGCAGAGCCTTTGGCAAGAACTGACACACCACCAAGAGGAGCACGTGTCTCCGCATCGGTGACTTTTCCACTCACGGTTTGCTGTGCAACAGCGAAACCGACAAGGCAGGTCAGAAAGACTGTTGTCAGCAACAATCTAGCCAACCTTGGCAAATGCAATTGTTTTGTCATAAACACTTGTTTTGGGTTTGATAATTAAAGAATTAAGGAAGTTAAAATACTGTTAAGCCGCAAAACAAAAAAATTTATTTTGTGCAGCGTTCAGGCAATGTTTAATTAAATGTGAATAAACTGAAGAATTAAGCTGTAAGATGCAGAAAATCAGCTTTTTAAGGCAAAAAAGTTATAAAATAAAGTGATCCCGATTGGATTCGAACCAATGACCTACAGCTTAGAAGGCTGCCGCTCTATCCAACTGAGCTACGGGACCAGTGGATCGATGAGGGTGCAAAGATAATTTTTTTTAGTTTGCAGACAAAGGCAATATTCAACAATGGACGTTCAGATCGCGAAGGGATGGAAAAAGGTACTTTCAGAAGAGTTTCAAAAGGATTATTTTCTCAACATAACTGCTCAACTAAAAATTGAGAAGCAAAGTCACACAACGATCTATCCACCTGGCTCCAAGATCTTCAATGCGTTCGATTCAACGGATTTCAATGAGGTAAAAGTGGTGATTATTGGTCAGGATCCATATCATGGACACGGACAAGCACATGGACTCAGCTTTTCTGTACAAACCGGGGTGAAGCCGCCTCCCTCCTTGATCAATATCTACAAAGAAATTGAAACAGACTTGGGGGTGAACATGCCGAGAAATCATGGCGACTTGAGTGCATGGGCAAAGCAAGGTGTGTTGCTATTGAATGCAACATTGACAGTAAGAGCGAATCAGCCGAATTCTCACGCAGGACTGGGTTGGCATCAATTTACAGATGCAGTGATTCAAAAACTGAATAAGGAAAAAGAACACCTTGTTTTTTTGTTGTGGGGAAATTTTGCAAAAGAAAAAGGAGCATACATCGATCAAAAAAAACACCTGGTATTAAAAGCAGCACACCCCTCTCCTTTTGCAGCAGACAAGGGATTTTTTGGTTGCAAACATTTTTCAAAAACAAATCAATACCTGATCGAACATGGATTGGATCCGATCGATTGGTTGATAAAAACATCACATGATTAAAAATATTGTTGCGAGAATTTTAGCAGTATGGACTGCCATCGCATTTGTTGGAACCATGTTGATTTTTTTGATTCCCATATGGGCTGCCGGAATATTTGGAGAACCTGCAAGCACGGCATGGATGATTCGTTTCAGCAGAATGTGGATGGCCCTCTATTTTCCATTGAGTTTGATCAAAGTGAAAATTTCCGGTAAAGAAAATTTTCAGAAAGGCGAAAACTATATTGTTGTTTGCAACCACAATTCTTTCATGGATGTACCGCTTTCGAGTCCGGGTATACCTGGAGCCAATAAAACTATCGCAAAAGTTGAAATGTCACGCATCCCTCTTTTTGGCATTATATACAAAAGAGGGGCAGTCCTTATCAACAGAAAAGACGAAAACAGCAGAAAGGAAAGTTATCAAAAAATGAAAGATGTATTGAATATGGGCATCCACATGTGCATATATCCTGAAGGGACAAGAAACAAAACCGATCAACCGCTGAAATCCTTTCATGACGGGGCTTTCAGACTTTCCATGGAAACGGGCAAAAAAATAATTCCTGCCATCATCCGGGGCACCAAAGAGATGTTGCCGACGAATAAAACATTTTATTTCTGGCCAGGTAAGATTTCAATGCAATTTCTTCAACCCATTGATCCCAATGCATTCAAGGATTTGGATGCATTGAAGGAACATGTGCACAAAATCATGCTCGATGCATACACAAACTATTGAGTATAAAAATACCGCGTGCGGTTGATTTTGAGATCGCGCAAAATGCCTGACTTTGGACTGATGCTGATGTTGAAAAATTTATAGACTCCAACTGGCGTAATATTGATGGACAATTGCCAACAATGCAGGTCACGTGTAACAAAGGTGGTGAGTGATTGAATCTTCATGGTATTCAAATCATAATAACCATTTGCGCCAACTTTCCATTTGGGCGTTAAACTGAAATCACCATTGAAATTGATGCTGGATGCAAGCTCTGTTTTAAATGTGTAATCCTTCTGCAAGAGTTTTGTAAATGTCAATGAATAGCTCAAGCTCAATGTCCACGGTATACTGAAGTCAGTAAATTCCGCAGGATTTCTTCTCACATAATCCAATTGCTGTTGAATTTGATCATTGGTCAAATTTTCATTTTGACTGATTTGAGAAACAAGCGGTTTTTTATCATCCTTTTTCTTACTCTGCAAACTGGTAGAAATATTGACATTGCCGTTTACAATTCTCCCCATATTGAATTTTCCTCCAGTCCAGGCGTATTCATTGATCCTGTAACCGGTCAATGGATTGGTTTTGTATGGATCCAACGTTGCATTGGCCGTAATATTGATTTTATCAAACAGGCTGCTCCTGGCGTAAATGCTCATTGTAGAGAGATTGAATGAATCTGCCAAGAGATTGTAACCACCAGAAATGCCAAATCCATCCAACAATTTAATTTTCTTGATTTCTGCTTCACCTGTATCAGATTTTACCCTTGCCTTCATTTCCAGGTTGTTATCGATGCCAAAACCAATACCACCATACTGTTCAGCACTGAACGGACCAAAAATACTTCCATCAAATACTGAAAGAGGCAGCTTATCACCCCGTTGATTGATTTGCTGATTGGAATAAAATGGTTTCATCAAATCGGGTTTGTAATTCACGGAAAACAGCGGTCGCATGACATGCCGAATGGCCTATACGGTTGGGGGTGCTTGTTTGGATTGATAGGTTCCAAAAAAAGCAGTGCTTACAGAAAAGCCCATGCTGATTTCTCTTGCAGCAAAAAATCCTTTTTCAATGGTCGTATCCAATTTATTGGTGACATTGTTCCAGGTACGGTAAAATTTCTGTGCAAACCATTTTTCCTTGAAAGAAAAATTGGGAGCAGCCTGAAATGGACCAAGAGAAGGCAATGATAAAATGATGGGCACGTTGTGTGAGGCGCCCCATTGGAAAGTATCGATCAGTTGTTTGAACTTGAAAGCAGTATCGTAGAACGTGATTTGTCCGCGATAATTTCCTGTATATCCAATTCCCAACTTCTCGTACCATTTGGATTGGCCGACTGACTCTTTGGGTTGAAACGGATAAATGGTATTCATCACAAAGGTGATATCAGGAAGATTCAGGTTGACAATTTTGGTGGAAGTATTTTGGTTGTGACTCAGATTCATCGCCAAATTAAAAGGTGTGCCATTCCATATTTTTTGATAGGATATGGTTGATGTAAGCTGATTGGTAAAATTCATTGGCTGCATGTAATTCCCTGCACCTGCTATGTTTCCGGTGAATCCAGGATTGACCAACGCGCCGTTGGGAACCAAGCGAAGGTATTTGCTGCTGCCCGCATTGACGCTGGCATTGAATGTAACACCCGGACGCGCCTTGCTGTCCATTGAGTGGGTCCAGGTAACAAAAAAACTTCTGTTCTTGCTGAAGTCCGGATCGTTTTTGAACGCAAACTTGGTGTTTTGTAAACTCAAATTGAATGTACCATTGTATCGATATCTTTTTCGGTAAGTAGGAGAAAAATTGGCGCGCCAAGATCCATAAGAATATATATCGAACCAAACTTTTGCATCCACGTAATCATTGATGGCTCGGTAATATCCGAGTCCCTCGAGTCCCAATCCAAAATTTTCATTCACTGTAAACTGTGGAGGAAGAATACCCGATTGCCTTCCCTTTTGCATGGGAAAAATACCAAAGGGCAGGTACAGCGGAATCGGAACATCTTCAAATTCCGGATGTACAGGTCCTGTTACTACCAGTTTTTTATTGATGAATTTTGCTTTGCTGAAACGAAAAGCAAAATGCGGCGTATCCAAATTGCAGGTAGTGAATCTTCCCTTGGATGCAAAAAAAGTTTCCGCATCATACTTCTTTACTTTTTCTGCAAAATTGAAAAAATCTGACTGCTGAAAGAATGACGCATAGGTCATTCCGCGTTGTGTTTTGAAATTGAATCGGATGCTGTCACTGACTGTGGTAGATTCGGCCTGTTTGAGTTTTGCCATACCCTCTACCTTCCCTGCAGTATCTTTCGTCATTTTGGCGTAGACAAACTGCGTCTCCTGATCAAACTCAATCAGGGGTGCATTCAACACAACATCTTCATATTTAATTTGTGTCTTACCGAATAAAAAAATCTTTTTGGCATCCACATCTAAGACCATAGAATCTTGTGCTTCATAATCAACCTGCGCCGGAATGGAATCCTTCGAAATTTTCAGCAGAACAGTATCCGTTTTGTTTTTCTTTCCAACCGTATCTGTTTTCGAAGCAATGAGAAGCGAGTCTTTTACTGGAAGTTTGGTTTGGGCATGTATTGGAAACGTTAAAAAGGTGCATGCCCCTGAGCATAAAATCAAGAAAAAAAGATATTTTAAGCTAAATTTGCTAACAACCTGCAGCATAGTGATGGCAGGCAAATTTAATTAAATAATGTGGTAAGGATATGTGAAGATTCTATGAATACTTCACATCAATCTTCCTGAATATGAATAGATTATCTGCTTACGTTTTATCCCTGGCAATGGCAGCAGTTTGCGTGTCTGGTTCAACCAGCGCACAGCAGTTGCCCACCAAATCACCCAAAATCAAAACCATTATCATTGATGCCGGACATGGTGGGACAGATCAGGGTGCCAAGGGTACATATTCCACAGAGGCACAATTGACATTGCAGATAGCGCTCAAACTGGACACCCTGCTGAGAAATGAAATGCCAGACACGCGTTTTGTGATGACAAGATCAACTGATGTTTATCATCATCCAACAGTAAAGGCTAATATTGCCAATCAGGAAAACGGCGATCTATTTCTTTGTATACACGTCAATGCTGCACCCCCGAAAAAAGAGATCATTGGTTATAAAACCATTGCCAGCTATAAGAAAGTAAAAGGCAAAAAGAAAAAGGTATATAAAAAGGTGCCTACCTACAGATATTCCCCCAACCCAGTATACGGAACATCCACCTATGTATGGGCGGCCGATAGATCTGATGAAAAGACCAAAGGGATCATCGCGGATGAGCGATACGAATCATCAGCAGAGGTAATGGATATCCCAGACGTAAACAGTCCCGAGGCACTGATCAAAGCCCGATTATGGTCACAAAAATTCTTCAAGAATTCGGTTAGATTGGCTTCCATGATCGAAGAAGAGTTCGTGGGAAATGGCAGAAAAAGCTGGGGCGTATTGCAAAGAAATCACATGGGAATATGGGTATTGCAGGCAACCAACATGCCGGCGGTGCTGGTTGAAACAGGATTCATCACCAACAAAGAGGAAGAGGATTATTTAAACAGTGAGGCAGGACAAAAAGAAATTGTACGATCTATAGCCAACGCGGTCATCAAATACAAACAAATGATTGACGGGAAGCCTCAATAATCAACCAACATGAAAATATCCAACGAAACTAAAGTCGGCACCCTCACCGCCATTGCGATCACACTGCTGATATTGGGGTTCAATTTTTTGAAAGGGAAAAACCTTTTCAATAAAAAGGCAACCATGTATGTGACCTTCCAGAAAGTAGAGGGACTCAATATATCCGATGCAGTAAAAATCAATGGATTGAGAGTCGGCTCCGTAGAGGGGATGCAAGAAGGCGACAAAGATTTAAAAAATGTGGTGGTTGGATTTCAACTGACAAGAGACATCAACGTACCGGTGGATTCATATGGAAAAATTGAAGCAGCTCCCCTCGGCGCGGCATATATTGTAATCACCATGGGATCATCAAAGGAATATTTGAAAGATGGTGATACGATCAGGGGACTCGAATCACCCGGACTGGTGCAAGATTTGAAATCATACCTGGTACCCACCATTGACAATGCAAATCATACGCTTTTGACAGTTGACTCTGCTGTAAAGAAAATCAGTGCCGTATTTGATCAAGAGAACAGAAAAAATCTTGGTGAAATGCTTGCCAACCTGAATCATACGTTGGAATTGCTTAACAATGAACTGACACCTGCTACAGGTGATTTGGCAAAGTCAATCGACAATATCAACTCCTTTACACAAAATCTGAAGAAGAACAATGATTCTGTTTCAGCCATCATCAACAATACAGCGAAACTTACAAGAGAGCTTTCAAGCGGGCAAATTGGTACTACCCTCGGTGCATTAGAAAAATCCATCACTGAGCTCAATGCGATTGTTGCAGATATTAAAAACGGGAAAGGCACCTTGGGCAAGCTTGCAAACGACGATCAACTGTACAAAAATTTAAACAGCACCGCCAATAGTTTAAATATTTTGCTGCAGGACCTGAGATTGCATCCCAAAAGATATGTACAAGTCTCTGTCTTCGGCAAAAAAGACAAGACTGGTCCACTGATGCAAGCACTCCAGGATTCAGCCAAACAATAATTTATATGCAATTGAATCG
>JACCDT010042404.1_pt1 | contig 37663 bp, 37 predicted proteins | sample 7446291 | NCBI WGS metagenome assembly JACCDT01 (sample SAMN15323446, study PRJNA562643) | freshwater metagenome | isolation source: river surface water | place: USA:Blue River Watershed | collected 2017-08-17
CCAGTGCCTCCACCTCCATTTGCCGTAATACGCGTTTGCGAATGGCGGGTCATAAACCCCCCTCCGCCAAAAAAGGCGCCCACACGCGCCTGATCCTCAAAGAATCCAATGCTCAATCGTGCCTCTTCCGTAATATTTCCCAAAAACAGTCTTTTGTTTTTATTATCAAGTGCTCCAGCCTCTGGAAGACCAAACTCAAACGAGGTTACGAGCTCTAAATTCGAACTCAACCCCATACCAAATGAAAAATGAAAATAGTAATCAGCGCGGCTTATGGGCTTTCTTGCATCCAAGAAGCTTGCCCCAACTCCCAGCCCCAATGAATCTGGCAAGTCCCGGCTCCAGACATTTAGGGGAATCAAAAGAAGTAAGAGCAGTCTTACAAGGTTCATATTATTTTTTCTCACAATTTATTTACTCAACTGAGTTATCGATATGGTCGTTGCAAATATCGCAAGTAGAGTCCCAATTATCGAAACATGATCTTGCCAGAACTTAAATGTCACTTCAGGGACATAAAGCGTGTCTCCTGGCTCAAGTCGAATTTGCTCATTCAATGAATATGAAACCCCGTTCTTTTTGACAATTTGAGCGCGTGCAAAATTTGCACGATTAGTGAGCCCGCCGGACGCTCCAATATAATCCTGAACTGTCAAATGCCCGCTGTATGCGTAGCCTCCAGGAAGGCGAACTTCGCCCGAAACATACACTTTGTCAGATTCGGTAGGAGCCAGGCCTCGGCTCACAAATGGAAATCGAACGATGTCACTGGATTGCAACAGAATTTCGCCTCCTCGCTTCTCAAGATCTGTGAGCCGAATTTCGGAGATCAACTCTTGCCCTTCTTCATCTTTTCTTTGAAGAATGACCGCCATACTCGACGAAATTCGAGTCTTCATAGGTCGTGCCGCCTGGACCAGATCATACAATGTTCTCAACCCATCTCTAATTTCGTACGTTCCCGGGTATTCAACACCACCCCCAATATAAACAGCCTCTCCTCTCAGAGGGACAATAACTGTATCTCCTTCGAGTGCAGTGGGATTCTGGCTTAAATCACCATCTCTAAAAAACTTCTGAAGATCGCATTCAATTGACTTCTCACCACGCTTAATTCGCACTCGCTGGCGCGACGCATCTGGCTTGAGACCTCCGGCCATTTGAACAATATCAGACAATGGCGTTAAAGGAGTGACAGAGACCAACTGAGGATTCACCACCTCACCTAACACAAAGAGCTTAAAAGTTCTCGGCCTTACTAAAGTCACGGAATAGGACAAATTCTTGAATAACTTTTGCAGCCGAGCCACGATCTCTGTCTTCAACTGAGCCAGTGAGCGATTAGAGGCCTGAAAAACTCCTACTCGTGGAATGACCAAAGCTCCTTCAGCGGTCACTACTCCTGTGAATTGATCGACAACATCCCCCAAAAGCATCGCCTGAATCACATCTCCAGAATTTAGAATATAGGTCTCGGGATTTAAATACACTCCTGCACCGACACCTTCTTGAGCACTCAAGTCGCTCCCCGAATGAACCGCCTTTCCACCTAAAAGGTCCTGACTTTCCGATTTTCCGCGATCAAAATATCCCTTATCTGCTTCCACTCCTGAAGGCGGTCGAACATTAATCTGGCTATCCACCGAAGGCATGACCTGTGTCGGCTGCGTACTCTCCGGCATGCGTCTAGGATCGCCCTTCGCTTGTGCCATAAGACTTGATGACAACTCACAGGAAAGTAACAATGACCCTATTAATGTAAAAAAACATCTGTCCACAAAGTGACCTCCACCTAACATGCCTAATGGTTTAATGGAATCGATGATTATACAAGCACCGTTTAAAATGCGCCGGTTGCTCTAAAGACAGCTCGAAACGTCTTCAGAAGTATCCAAAGATCTTGCTTAAAATTTGAAAGCTCAATGTATTTACGGTCCAAGGCTAGCTTATGATTGAAGTCGGTAATAAGGCTTCTTCCAGACACCTGCCAAAGACCGGTCAGACCCGGTCTCACCACTAAAACGTCCTTGCATTGTAACGCGCGAACCTCTTCTGGCAACATAGGCCGCGGACCCACAATCGACATGTCTCCCTTGAGAACATTGATGAGCTGGGGGAGTTCATCCAAACTAAACCTACGCAGAACTCTTCCCACTGGAGTCACTCGGGGGTCATTAACTGCCTTAAAAAAGGGGCCTGACATTACATTGAGGTGCAAAAACTGATCTCTCATTAAATGCGCGTTTCTTACCATTGTCCTAAACTTATACATTTTAAACCTGCGGCCACCTCGTCCCATGCGCTCCTGTGAAAGAAATACGGGCCCACCAGTCCCCAATAGAATAGCGGCTGCACAGATCAAAAAAACTGGCACAGCAACAATTAAAAGTAAGGAGGAGAAGCAAAGGTCAAAAACACGCTTGCCCGAATAGTCGAAGTTTGCAGGATTAGACACGAAAGCAGCGTCATAATAATTCACTTGCTCTGCCATACTCCTTGCCGCTGTTTTTGCTTCTGTCGCCATACAAGCTCTCCCCTATCATCTTCGAGTTTTCGAAAAGTTCAACCTAATTAAATGTTTACCATCAGTAAACGGTCCTTTGGTTAAAGAGCCTCGTCAGCCCAAGCTCTGCCTCAAAACTGCCATTTACAAGTTAGCTTCCAGGTCAGAATTCAGTAAACAGAATGCTACAGATATGTCACGCCTCTCTCAAAAGAATGTCGTTTTAACCCATGACTGGATTGATGCGTTTGGGGGTGCCGAACGGGTCCTAGAATCACTCGATAAAGTCTTTTCCCCGGTTGAAATTCATATGTTGCTTGCCAACCCAAAATCTCAGCTGACCCACACCCTTAAGCCAAAACTTCGATTGTCGGCTTTGCAATCAGTTCCGTTCGCGTTTCGATTTCATCGCTACCTTTTAAGTTTCTACCCACGCTTAGTGGAGCGCATGGATGTTTCTAAGGCTGCACTTGTAATCTCGAGCAGTCATTGCGTCGCAAAAGGCGTCTTAACTGCTGCGTCGCAACTTCACATCAACCTGTCCTATACTCCCGCTCGCTACTTGTGGGAGTTTTCTCATGACTATTTTGAGCAAAATGCAATTCGTGGACTGAAGAAGTGGTATGTCGAACGAGTCTTTCAGCGACTTAGAGAGTGGGACTTCATTTCTTCCGCACGAGTCGATTTGTTCGTAGCCATTTCAAAGACGGTTGCTCGGCGCATTTGGAGGGCCTATCGGCGCCCATCAATAGTAATTTATCCCGGGGTTGATCAGAAGTTTTTGGACATTCCCCCACCCGAACGCCGCACAGGCGACTATTTTGTAGTGGTCTCTCGTCTTGTATCTCAGAAGAGAGTGGATTTGGCCGTGAGAGCCTGCACTTTGTTAGGAGTCCCTCTTAAAGTTGTAGGTTCCGGTCCTGAGTTAGAAGAGCTCAAAAATATGGCAGGCCCAAGTATTGAGTTTCTCGGATCTCTTTCGGATTCCTCCATGATTCCCATCATCCAAAACGCTCGGGGCATGATTTTTACCCCCGATGAGGATTTTGGTATTGTTCCACTAGAAGCTCAAGCACTCGGCATCCCAGTCTTAGCTCTTGGAAGAGGGGGAGCCTTAGAGACTATTCTGGCTGACGTGTCAGGAGCTTTTTTTAAGGAAAGTAGCGTTGAGTCACTGGCGACCGCCCTGCGAGAATGGAAGCCAGAAAATTATTCGACGGACAAAATTCGAAAGAATGCGGCTCGCTTTTCAATGACAGAATTTGAAACACAGTTCCAGCGACTAGCAGAGGATGCTTGGGAGTTTTTTCAGAAAACTGGATCCTTCGACGATTCGGTTTTTGTTAGATCTTGGTGCAAAAGTACTTCAGAAACTTCAATGGTGTCGCAAGTTATAGCGGGTCAAAAATGATGCCATTGAATTCGGCCACTAAAATCGCCGTTAACACACTCGCAACGGGAAAGGCGAAGGTGGGATCGGGGCAATACACTTTCAACCTAGTAACACATCTGGTGAAAATGGATCAGAAGAGTCGCTACTTCATTTTTGTTGATCACCAAAATCTAGCCGATTATTGCAACCTTGCGCCAAACATAGAGATCGTTCTTGTGTCGTGGTGGAATAAAAGCAAATACCTTCGAATGATTTGGGAACAGGTCGTGTTTCCATTTCACCTCATGCGACTAAAGATTGATCTGCTCTTTTCACCCGTCTTTATATCGCCAGTCCTTTTTTTAACATGCAAGTCCGTCGTATCTGTTCTGGACATGACTTTTTATTCTCATCCTGAATATCACAATTCTTCTAAGGTTTTTTACTACAAAACCCTTCTTCCCTTAGTTGTCAGACGGGCGGATCAAGTAGTGGCGATTTCCCAATCGACGAAAATCGACCTTCAGAAAACTCTTGCGGTACCAGAAAGCAAAATCACCGTTACTCCCTTAGCAGCAAATGCAAGGTTTAGATTTAGAGGGGGGGTCTCTCGTAAACCGGCCGTACTATTTGTTGGAACATTAGAGCCGCGAAAAAACGCTTCGACTCTGATTAGGGCGTTCTCAAAAATCCCGGCTCCTTATGAACTTTGGATTGTTGGAGGGAAGGGTTGGGGAAACACTGAGATTCAAGAAGCGCTCAACGAAAGCCCTTCAAAGGATCGGATAAAGTTTTTTGGCTACGTGGCGGACTCAGACCTTCCGAGTTTTTATTCTGAGGCCTCTTTATTTGTTTATCCTTCTCACTATGAAGGTTTTGGAATTCCAGTTCTTGAAGCGATGGCGTCTGGCTGTCCCGTGATTACTTCGCGAAATTCTAGCTTGATTGAGATTGGTCAAGACGCCGCCATTCTTTTGAATGACCCAAAGAATGAGAGTGAGCTTGTCGCAGCTATGGAGAAAATTCTTTTTGATCCAACAACCTCTCAATTGCTTGTTGAAGCTGGTATTCGAAGGGCAGCCGATTATTCTTGGAATAAGACCGCTAACCTTACTCTGTCTGCTTTCGAAAAGGCCCTTTTGGGTGATGAGTCGAGAGGGGCACAGACCGAGAATCGAGTTGCATGACGCGGGCCCTCTTCATCTTCTCGTTCATCGCACTTGTAAGTCCTTGCCTCATGGGGCAGTCCCTTATTCCAGCAAGCAGTCGGCAGCATAGGCTTTTGCTTGAAGATCTCTCTTTGACCCAAGATAAAAGTGCCGACGTCTTTTTGGGCTTTTCTCCAACCGCCTTTGAAACCTTCGAGTTGCGAAAACGCGCTCAAATGAGGCTTGACTGGAATCATGCTCACATCGCTGAAACACCCGTCCGTGTCCCAGCGATGGGTTCAGAAAACACACCTGTTTTATTGCGATCACTCCAAACGGAGTCCCAGGGACTCGACATTCCTCACGGCAGTTCGTCTTTCGTTCGAAGTGAAGTGGGGTTATCGCCCACAAGTTGGCTTGCTCTACGAACTACATTGATAGGGGGCACTACAATCGAGGATAACTCTCGCGCGTGGTATCATCTTGCAGAGGCATATGCGGAATTTAAATTTGTAAATTCAGTGATCTCAATTGGGAGAAAACCAATGAATTGGGGCCAGTCATTTGTGGGGCCTCTACTGCTTTCAGACAATTCCACACCCCTCGACTCAATCCAAATCACTAGTCTTCCCGTACGGCTCCCATGGATTTTGGATTATCTGGGTCTGGTGCGGGCAGAGATTTTTTATTCCAGAATGAATGCTGATCGCCTCCCTCAACACGACCAGTTTGTCGGTTGGCGCTTAGGAGTGAAGCCCAACATGAGAACAGAAGTGAATGTGGCAGCACACTACCAGTTTGGCGGCAAACAAGTACGTGGTGGAGCCTGGGATGAAGTTCTCTTAGAAATCTTTGGCGTGAGAAAGGACTACGGTGAAGGACCGAAGAGTTCGAGCAACGTTACAAACCGTGCCGCTCAAATCGACTTTAGAATCAAGTTCCCTGAACTAAAAACACCTCTTTCGGTTTATGGTGAGAACCACCTGGAAGACTGTTGTGGGGGTTTATATTTTCTCTTTCGAAGACAATTGTCTTACCTTTATGGATTCTATCTTCGAACAGACCAGTCAGTGCGAGCGCAAAAAATTCGAGTCGAATATGTCAAAACAGGTAACAAGCTCTATTTTCACGATGTTTGGCTCTCTGCGCTTTCGAACGAAGGAAGCTTAATGGGGCATCCCATCGGGAATGATGCGCAGGGAGTCTATGTTGATTGGATGAAGAGCCTCTGGGCAGCTGAAGGGTCGTTGAGAATTTTCTGGGAAGAAAGAAACCGCAGAGGCCAAATCGATTTTGGGGGGATCTACCTCTATCGCCCTCATTACGAAGAATCCGAGAAAAGGTACGGTACAACTCCCGGTGTTGAGATACCCCTTGCCCCGGACTGGAGGTTAAATCTCCGGGGATCCATAATCCGGGTTATCAATAAGGAAAATTATGGCGGCCGTAACACTTTTGAGTGGGGAACCCTATTGAGTCTTGGATACAATTGGAAAAAATAACACGCTCAATATGGCCGGCAATTTCTTTACTCGAGTCTCGGCCGATGAGTATACGTGAAACATGAGTGGATTCTTGGGCCGATATGGAAAATTTTTTGGCAGCCCCATGATTGTTCACGGCTTGCGACAAGTCCTTTGGGAAATAAGACCGCTTGAGCCCGAGCGACAATTGGCCGTTCATCTCATTAAACGATTGGGCAATGCTGCCGCGGCTGTCGACATTGGTGGGCACATCGGATTTTATTCAAGTGCTTTTGCTCGAATCTGCCCTCAGGTCTTCTGCTTCGAAGCCAATCCAAACCTCGCCCAGTATTTGATTGAAGTTCTCCCCAAAAATGTGGAGGTACTGAACTTGGCTGTTTCAAATTCAGAGAAGAGTTTGGAGCTTAGAATCCCGGTAATGGAGGGCAAGCCAAACACTGGGATGGCTACCACTTCAAAAGCAAATGTTTTTTCATCGGTGGTGCTTGAATCAGAATCAGTTTTGTCTGGGCGCGCAACGACTCTGGACTCGTTTTTCGATAAGCGAATTCCCCGAGGCGGGGTTTCATTTGTTAAGATTGATGTTGAGGGGGCTGAAGAGGCTGTTGTGAGTGGAGCACAAGAGACTATAAGAACGTGCCGCCCCATACTACTGATTGAATCCGAAGCTCGCCACGGAGCTGATATTTCAAATCTATTTAGTCTAATGACATCACAAGACTATTCTGTGTTTAGAGCTGACCCCGCAGGAAAGAAGCTTGTTCTCGTAAAAGCTCAAGAAGTGCCAGCCCTTCAAAGCAATGATCGACTCAAAAAGAAGGAGAAGAATTTTTACAGCACCGAATATGTAAACAATTTCTTTTTTGTCCCCCATGAGCACCTTTTGACCCTTCAAGATTTTGTTGATCAATGACGTCTTGCGAAAATTGCCACAGGATTGGAATTCAGAATCGTCCCAATCCACTCCGCCGTCGCCTTTAGCCCATCAGACAAACCAGTATTAACTCTCCAGCCCGTGAGCTTGGTGATCAGGCTCGTATCCAATACAGATCGCAATTGTTCGCCCGGCTTTTTGGGTTTGTAGGTGGCCACAGCTTTTGTTCCGACAACTTTACAAATCTCTCCAAACAAGGTGTTCACTGAAACTTCTTTGCCCGTACCGACATTGAGCGGCCTGAGTCCTCCGCCCAAGCATTTCTCCGCCGCCAGGTTCGCAGAAACGATATCGCCGACATACACGAAGTCCCGAGTCTGCTCTCCGCTTCCGTAAATCAAACATTCTTTGTTCATCAACAAATTCTGACAAAAAATCGCGACCACACCTGCTTCACCAAAAGGATCTTGGCGCGGACCATAAACATTGGCGTACCGGAGTGCCACGCAATCAAAGCCGTGCTCCATCGCATAAAAACTCAGATAGTATTCCGAAGAAAGTTTCGAAACCCCATAAGGAGACGAGGGGTTCTTGGAATGGTTTTCGTCAGCAGGGAATTTTTCTTGCTCTCCATAGACAACGCCTCCGGAGCTGGCAAAAATAATCTTTTTGCACCCCACAGCCCGCATGCTTTCCAACACACTCAAAAGTCCCATAATGTTAATATCAGCATCCTTCAGCGGATCGGCGACTGAGTCGCGCACGCTTTTTTGCGCGGCATGATGGTTGACGATGTCCGGCCGCTCTCTTTCAAAAATCTTTCTGAGCTCCTTTAGTTGGATGGGCATCTGGATAAATTTTAGCCGCGGATGCTCTTCGGGGAGATTCTCTCGACTCCCCGAGCTCAAGTCGTCAACGACAACGACCTCGTCGCCTCGCGCGAGATACGCATCCACAAGATGAGAACCAATAAAACCGGCTCCTCCGGTAACAAGAATCTTCATGGGCAAACCCTAGCCCACAAAAATGGCTCGTTCTAGGGCTTTATTCGTCAGCGATGGGCAAGTTAGACTCCTGTCAGATATGGCCACCCGTGAGTTTCACCGCGAATTGGTTTTGAATCGCCCTCTCGAAGAGGTTTTTGCATGGCACTCAAGACAAGGAGCTTTTGACCGCCTCACTCCTCCTTGGCAAGAAATCCAAGTTCTCCGCAAACAAGGCAGTATCCAAAATGGTGATGAAGTCGAGTTCTCCGTTGCAATGGGCCCACTCAAAACGCGTTGGCTTGCTCGACATGAGGACTATTCTCTCAACAAAACTTTCACAGATGTACAAATTCATGGGCCCTTTAAATCCTGGAAGCATCAACATCGATTTGAGTCCATTTCAAAAACGGAGTCCAAGCTCATCGATCATATCGAATACGAACTCCCGCTCGGAGGCCTCGTCGGCCAATGTTATACAGAGTCTCAACTAGAGAGACTTTTTGATTACCGCCACGCCACGCTTGCAGAGGATCTCCGACAACATTCTCTTTCAGGGCTCGGTCCTCAGAAAATTTTAGTTTCCGGCGCTTCGGGCCTTGTCGGTCAAGCCTTGTGCGCATTTTTAGAAACAGGGGGTCACGAGATTTATAGCCTTGTGCGGAGGGCCCCCAAATCAAAATTCGAAATATTCTGGGCCCCCGAACGAAACGATCTCAACGCTCAAAGCCTCGAGGGGTTGGACGCAGTCATTAACTTGTCTGGAGAAAACATCGCCGCAGGACGATGGACTGACAAAGTCAAAGACGCACTGAGATCTTCGCGGCTACAAACCACTTCTCTTTTAGCGCAAAAAATTTCTGGCCTGCAAAAAAAGCCACACGTTTTTGTATCGGCTTCTGCCATAGGGTATTACGGAAACCGAAACCAAGAGCTTCTCAAAGAATCAGAGCCTGCTTCTCAGGAATTTTTGGGACAGCTCTGCCAAGACTGGGAGAACGCCACAAAGATCGCTCGGGATTCCGGAATCAGAGTTGTTACCCCTCGCATCGGAATCGTGCTCACACCCGCTGGTGGAGCTCTTCAAAAAATGCTTACTCCCTTTAAGCTCGGTATCGGTGGCCCCCTTGGCACGGGTGACCAATATATGAGTTGGATCAGTCTGGACGACCTGCTCTATGTTTTCCTTCACTGCATTGCAAAGACAGAGCTCTCAGGAGCCGTCAATGCCACCACTCCTCAAGCTCTCACCAATCTCGAATTTTCAAAAGTCCTCGCGACAGCACTCCACCGCCCCCTTGGGCCCAAAGTACCCGCATTTGTTCTCAGAACTCTGACCGGTGAAATGGCAGACGCTCTATTGCTTGCAAGCACTCGATGTGAGCCGAGCGCTTTGAATCAAACTTCATTTTCGTTCTCAAGACCTGAGCTCGCCTCAGCACTCGAGCATCTCTTAGGACGCCATGACTGAGCCCGGCGCGACAGCACTGATTTGGCTTCGCAGGGATCTTCGTCTGGCCGACAACCCCGCGCTCTCGGAAGCTATTCAGTTAAAACTAAATATCATCCCCGTTTTTATCTGGGCTCCAGAAGAAGAGGCTCCTTGGCAACCGGGTGCAGCAAGTCGTGTTTGGTTGCACCACGAGCTCTCAGATCTTTCTGCTTCGCTCAAAGAAAAAGGTTCGCGGCTCATTCTTCGCAAGGGGGCAAGCCAAGAAACTCTCGAGTCCCTGATCAAAGCGACGGGAGCAAAATTTGTTTTTTGGAATCGTCTCTATGAGCCCTCAACAAAATCTCGTGATGAAAAAATCAAACAAAGTCTCAAGAGTTTGGGAATCGACGTTCGATCATTTAACGCCTCTTTGTTGCACGAACCTTGGGAGGTTTCCACGGGACAGAAAAATCCCTATCAAGTTTTTACACCTTACTGGAAGGCCTGCCTCCAGCTTGAACATCCCGAGCCTTTAAAAGAGCCCCGCGATTGGAGTCATCCTATTACCTGGCCTTCATCAGATTCTCTCTCAAGCTTTCAGCTGCTTCCCACTCAGCCTCGCTGGGATAAGGAGATCGAGTCTGACTGGAAATTTGGTGAGCGCGAAGCTCGGCAATCTCTCAAGTCGTTTTTAAAATCTTTTGCCTCTCAATACGAAATCAACAGAGACATCCCCTCGACACCTGGCACATCACGGATTTCGCCGGCTCTTCATTTTGGATCGATAAGTCCAAGACAGATTTGGTCTGAAACAAAAAAATGGATGAAAGACAATCCTACCGCTGCGGGTCGCCGCTCTGCTCAAGTGTTTCTCAAAGAGATTGGCTGGAGGGAGTTTGCGCATCATGTGCTCTTTCACTTTCCTCACACACCTCACAAGCCCTTACGTTCTGAGTTCCAAAATTTTCCATGGAAGGCACAACCCAAATTCTTGCGTGCTTGGCAGCGAGGTCAAACGGGTGTTCCGATTGTGGATGCTGGAATGCGGCAGCTTTGGAAAACTGGCTGGATGCATAACCGAGTGCGTATGATCGTGGCATCGTTTTTGACCAAGCATTTGCTGATTTCTTGGAAAGAAGGGGCCCATTGGTTTTGGGACACACTCGTTGATGCCGACCTTGCCAGCAATACACTCGGTTGGCAGTGGGCCGGTGGTTGTGGCGCTGATGCCGCTCCTTATTTTAGAATTTTTAATCCCGTCCTTCAGGGCGAAAAGTTTGATCCCGAAGGAGCTTACGTCAAAACTTGGGTTCCCGAACTCAAGGAACTTTCTCCCCGCTTCATCCACAGTCCATGGAATCAAGTTCACTCGTTTGATTATCCCCCGCAGCCCGTGATTCAACTACAAGAAGGACGAGATCGAGCTCTCGAAGCCTTTGCCGAATACAAAACCAAAAAGGCCGCTCCATGACGAATTTGGATTTACTCTGGAAAATTCACTTATTTTCGACGCTCTTTATGTGTGGTCTCATTTGGTTTGTCCAAATCGTCCACTATCCACTCTTTGATCGAGTCGAGAAGTGTTCATTCCCGTCATTTGAATCCTCGCACGCCACTCGAACAGGCTCCGTCGTGGCTCCGGTCATGATCGCAGAGTTTTTGACGGCGATCAGTTTGCTCGGATTTTCGGCGTCTTTGAAGGCGAGCCCTCTATTTTTGTTTTCAGTTGTACTTTTAGCTCTCATATGGATCTCAACATTTATTGTTCAAGTCCCCCTCCACAATAAATTACAATCGGGTTTTACGAAGCCCCTCCATCAAAGACTGGTCACCACCAACTGGATCAGAACACTTTGCTGGTCTGGTCGCGGAGTCTGTTTGCTGACTCTAAGCCCTCTTGGTATTTTTTGAGGAAAATATTTCTTCAATGGCCTTGGCTCGATACTCGAAAATCTCCTGCACATCTCGAGTGACCCACTCGCCCAACAAAAAATCTCCTAGAGCTCCTAAGGGGACTCGATAACGCACGCGATCTGTCATCAAAGTCCCGTGAGCATCTTCCACGAAAGTGTGCGTATGATGCCAAAGCGAATAAGGACCCTTCTCTTGAAAATCTACAAAACTATCTGGGGGATTCCATTCGATAATTCGGGTTTTCCAAAAAACGGGAAGACCGTGAATCTGAAGTCGATATTTAAACTCAGTGTTAAAACCAATCTTCGGGCTCGATTGGCTCAAGATTTTGAATTTGAGCCACGGGGGGGTGATTCTCTCAAGGTTCTTGGCGTCCGAGAAAAACTCAAAAACTTCGTGTCGGGGCCGCGAGATCCGCTGCTCTGTTTCAAAAATGCGCTCTTTCATTTTCTATAAATCCTTAAATTCACTATACTTTTGGGCGAGCAAAAGAAAAGGCCAGACTCACTAAAAGAGCTTGGGAGACCTCTCAACAAAATGTATTGAGTGAATATGAATATTTTGAGCGTGAATCTTACGTCAGCAGAAGGCCCTGGCCGCCTTGTAGAATCTTTCAAAAGCACGGGCTTTGCTGTCATTTCAAATCATGGAATTCCCAAGCCACTCATCGAAAAAGTCTATTCCGAATGGGCGACATTTTTTGCTTCTCCCTCCAAATTTGATTTTGTTTTCGATAAGCAGTCGCAAGCGGGTTACTTTCCCTTTCGCTCCGAGAACGCCAAGGACAACCCCATCAAAGACTTGAAAGAGTTTTTTCATATCTACCCCGGCTACAACCTTCCAACGACTTTTTCTTCGGCCACAATTGAGCTCAGAGATGCGCTTCTGGATGTGGGACAAAAGCTTTTGACCTGGCTGGATGAAGGCTCCCCCACAGAAGTCCGAAGCAACTTTAGCGTTCCACTGAATCAAATGGCTTACCAGTCAGACAAAACGTTGTTCCGAATCATTCACTATCCACCCCTCGAAGGGAACGAAGAGGGTGGTGCGATCCGAGCAGCGGCCCATGAAGACATTAATTTGATCACTCTACTGCCTGCATCGACAGAAATGGGACTCGAAGTCAAAGACTCGACAGGAGCATGGCACGCCGTCCCAGGAAATTTTGGAGATCTTGTAATCAATGTGGGCGACATGCTTCAGGAGGCGAGCGGTGGATTTTACAAATCAACAACTCACCGAGTCGTGAACCCCAAAGGCGAGGCCGCCAAGCGCGCTCGATACTCTATGCCAATCTTCGTGCATCCACACCCCCAAGTTCGACTTTCCCAAAAGCATACCGCTCAATCCTATTTGGACGAGCGTCTCCGAGAGATCGGACTCAAGTAGAGAAAGGGCGCTCACCTTGTCAGAGATCATCAAGCGAAAGATCGTCGATTACCAGTTCATCATCTGGGACTGGAATGGCACGCTCCTCAATGATTCCCAGCTCGGCGCTCAAGCCGAGGCTGAACTCTTTAAGCGCTACGGACTTCCGGCCCAAACGCCTGAGGAGCGGCTCAAAAACTTTTTTATGCCCATTCAAAAGTATTACGAGAAAATGGGTTTTGACTTTAAGAAGCATGATTACGACAAGGTTGCCGATGAGTGGTTGGAAATTTATGAGCAGCTTGCCCTCCACGCACATTTGTTTGATGGCATATCTCAATTGATCGAGGAGCTTCATCGATTGGACAAGCGCCAGTTTGTTCTCTCCGCCGCTCCTCAAGATCATGTGCATCTGATGACCCGAAAGCACAACCTCTCTCCCTATCTTATGGCGGCTTACGGTCTCAAAGATAACAGAGCAGAGAGCAAGCTCGAGAGGGGACGAGAACTGGTCAGAGACTTTGGAATTCCAACGGAGTCCACAATACTGATCGGAGATACGACTCACGATTACGAGGTCGGCAGTGCGCTTGGAATCGACGTTCTCTTAGTCTCCGATGGACACAACTCCGCTGAGGCTCTACGCGAAGTACATCACAACGTGATTTCTCGATTTGCTCTGCACTGATTTCACTAGCTGAGTAAATTCGGGCCCAGACCTTGAGGAGATCGCAGGCTCAAAAATTCTGCGCGAGTCGCCGGCTCACGAAACTGGCCTAATAAACAACTCGTCACCATAACGCCCTGGGTCTTTATCCCGCGCATATTCATACACGTATGACGAGCCTTAATGATCACCCCAACTCCTTGGGGGTGGAGATGATCCATGAGCGAATGAGCGACTTCTTCAGTGAGCCGCTCTTGAACTTGCAAGCGTCTCGCAAAGCAATGAACAAGACGACCAATCTTTGAGAGTCCGACTATTTTCTTATCCGGCAAATATCCCACAGTCGCCGTTCCATAAAAGGGCAGCATATGATGCTCGCACAAACTCCAAAATTCAATGTCTCTCACTATCACCATCTCGTTGTACTTTTGGTGAAACACGGTGGACAAAATTTCCTTAGGATCTTGCTGGTATCCTGCCGTTAACTCCTTCATAGCCTTCACAACTCGATGAGGAGTTTTGACAAGCCCCTCGCGCGAAGGGTCCTCTCCAATATGAAGGAGGATGTTTTTAACGCCTGCTTCTGCCTCGGATGTTTCGACTTTAGTTTTTGATGCGGACGTTGGCTTTTTCTTCATGAGCGCTTCCTTCTAAAAACTCAATAACTTCATTTCGAGAGCCTTCAAACACTATTCGACCTTTAAGCCTCTCGCGCGAATAATCATAGAGCCTGTCGTAGTAAGAAGTCAGAAGATTATCAATCCAATCCCGGTGGCTTTCCCCAAGCGGGTCTTTAAAAGCCTTCTCAAGCTGCTCTTGAATCTCCGCGTACTTGAGCCCACCCAAGCGCTTCTGAATTCGCTTGAGATGTTTTAGATAGACCTCAAGAACCATCTCCGCTGAATTATGTTTGAGAGGCTCCAGAACATATTCTCGGTAGAGATTCTCAAGCCGTACTTCTTGAGAGGCTGTTAAAAAAACAGCAGGAGCAGAATCCATGAGTTCATAAAAGTGAAGCGGAAGCGCACATTTTCCAATGAGTCGACTCTCTCCCTCGAGCAATAAATGCTGCTGATTTGCATGCGCGCCCGCAATCCGAAGTGCCAATTCTGACTCAAACAAAACCTGCCTGGGTTGGACCGCACCCAACCTCAAGCCAAAACTACTGCCTCTATGATTTGCAATTGCCTCAAGATCGACAAAGCAAAGACTGGGGCTCTCAAACTCGCGAAGCAAGTCGGTCTTTCCAACGCCAGTTCTGCCATGAAGCACATACGCAAAATGATTTGGATTAAGGCTTTCAAAGACTTGAAGCGCACACCTTCTCAGCGCTTTGGCTCCGCCCTGAACTCGAGAAATCTTTGTGCCCGCGTCTGAGAGCCAGCCTTGAGTGATCTGACTGCGCAGCCCGCCTCGCCAGCAGCATACCCAGCGAGCGCCCGCATCGATTGCCCCCTGCCAAGCCTTCACTCTTTGGGCCTTCGTCTCTCCACTCACGAGTTGATGACCCAATTCAAGGGCCTTCGCTGAGCCCTCCTGTTTGTATTTGAGCCCCACCTGATGGCGCTCTGTATCTCTTAAAATGGGAATATTGACGGACAATGGAATGGGCTCTTCGAGAGCTTCTTTCTCGGAGCGAACGTCGACAATGAGAGGCGTGGTTCGACCGGTGCGAAGCGCGAACTTGAGTTCGTCCCAAACTGCAGAATTAAGATCGGGCAAAAGCTCCTTCATGAGCCAGCAAGTATTCCTTTTTTCTAAGACCTCCGCCGTAGCCTCCCAAGCGTCCACTTGCTTCTAGGATCCGATGACAGGGTAAGACGATCGGAAGTCGATTTGTCGCCATCACTCGCGCCACAGCACGGCTAGCCTTGGGGCGGCCCGATCGGAGCGCCAGATCAGAATAGGAAATGGTCTCGCCAAAATCGAGAGCCCAAAGTTCTTTCAAAACTCTCTGTGTAAAAGCTGTGCCCAAAACTTTGAGAGGAAGCGCGAATTCCTTTCGCTTTCCCTGAAAATACTCTTTGATCTGCTGAGCGACCTCGCGCTCAAAAGGACTTCGGGCAGTACGCCCCTTAGAACCTTTCGCAAATCCAATACTGACAAGCATGTCTCCTTCAACGCCTACGAGAAGGTTGCCGATGGGAGACTTTATGACAAACTTATCCATCAATTCACCCTTGCAATAACCACTTTCAAATAATTTGTTTCGGGGCAACTAGAAATGACGGGGTGGTCACGATTGGCCCCGCGGACTTCAAGAAACTGCATGCTTCGTTTTGCGCGCCTGGCCACTGAAGCCAGCATCGACAAAAATTCATCCGGAGTCACAAGGCCCGAACAACTACAAGAAACAAAAATACCTCCAGGGGCGAGCACTCTCAGAGCTTCTTCGTTCAATTTAAAATATTTTCGAAGCGCTCTTTCGACATCGGTTCGATTAGTCGCAAATCGTGGGGGATCGACGACAACCATATCTTGAGAGCACGGCTTTTGTGTCAGCAAGTAATCAAAAACATCTGCCTCAACAAACTCAGCTTTTTGAATGGAGTTGAGCTCTGCATTTGAACGAGCGAGCTCAATCGCTGCTTCAGAAGAATCCACTCCTACAACCGAGAGCGCTCCCGCCTTTGCCGACTCAAGCGCAAATCCGCCTGCATAACAAAAGAGATCCAACACACGTCGCCCTTTTGCAAGCGCAGAAACTACGCGTCGGTTTTCGCGCTGATCCAAATAAAACCCCGTCTTTTGGCCGGCTCTCAAATCAGCAAAGTACTTAACGGTTCCCGCTTGAATCTCAATCTTATCTGTGGGGGTCTCACCGACCCACATCTCAACCTTCTCGAGGCCTTCTTTTTCGAGAACCGCTCGATCCGTCTTCACTTTAATACCCCGAGGGCTAAAGGCCTTTTTCAACACATCCAAAATCAAATCCCGACGTTCAAAAATGGCGACAGAAGAAATCTGAACACTCAAGAATTCGCCAAACTTATCCACCGTGAGACCCGAGATCTCATCCGCTTCACTAAAGACAACTCGAAAGCTCTCCGAAGGACCAAACCCCAATACATTGAGTCGAAGCGAAATAGCTCGCTCGATTCTCTCAGCCCAAAAGCTCTCCTCTACGATGGAAGCTTTTGGATTCCAAGAATAGAGGCGCACTCGAATCTGTGATTTCGAATTGAAAATTCCTTCTGCAATGAAGGACTCGTCTTCGGCCTTAACGACCTGAACAACATCGCCGTCGGCGGGAGTGCCATCGATAGATTGAATGGCATCGGCAAATACCCAGGGATGGCGGCCAATCGCAGGTCCAGCATGCTTAGGCTTCAGTAAAACTTTAGAACTCTGTGTTTTGAGAGCAATTTGCGCATTCATAATGGTTTTGAGGTCACTTCATTCAGCATTTTGTCTAGACCACTGCAAGTGCTAAAAGAAGTGAATGATTCAGTGGCTCAAACATGAAAGTCGGGCGCTCAAGGGCTACCCCATGAAGGATCCCTATGTTCGCGAATTTCCTGTCTATTTGCCGCCCAACTATGATGCCAATCGCAAGGAACCCTACCCCGTCGCTTTTATTTTGGCCGGTTGGGGGGGCAAATCTTGCGCCTACCTCGCCGACGACTCGGCCTTTGGAGTTTCGCTCCCAAAACGCTTAGATCAAGCCATTCTGACAAACCAAATGCCCGCCTGTATTGTGGCGTTTCCTGATGGTTCGTCCCGGCTGGGTGGGAGTCAGTATCTTAACTCACCGGCCCTTGGCTATTACTCCGATTATCTTTGTGACGAGCTCTGCGATTATATCGATCAAAGCTTTCACACCTACAGAGATCCGGCAACGCGAGCAATTCTTGGACATTCAAGTGGTGGCTTTGGCGCACTCATTAATGCGGCCTTGAGGCCGGACCGATTTCAGTTTGTTTGTAGTTCTGCGGGAGATTCTTACTTTGAACTCTCCCTCATGCCACTCCTTCGCGTTGTCGTCGAAGAACTCGAACGAACAAAGAGTGTTTCTGCTTTTTTAGAAGAATTTTTGTCCCACCCAAATCCCATGAAGCTCTCGCGAAGCAAGGGCGAAGCGATGATCATGCTGTCGATGGCCCCTTGCTACGCCCCGAACGTCGCCAGCGAGCCTCTCTATGGAGATTTGTTTTTTGACCTAAGAACAGGGGAGATCAACGATGAGATTTGGCAAAAGTATTTGGCGTGGGATCCTTTGCATTTTTATCCCCGACACGAAGAAAATGTCCGTAAACTTAAGTTTGTGCTCTTAGAGTCTGGAAGAAGCGACGAACATGCTCTGCAACTCGGACATCGTCGCCTCGCCAAAACGCTCAAGCAGTTTGAAGTTTCTCATGAACTCGTAGAATATCCCGGAGGACACAGCGGCCACACCTGGAGGTTTCAGGATCGACTCTCTCAACTTCTTAAGCGCATGCCTCTTTAGGTTACCAGGCCGGCTCTAGAATGATTCGCCATTCAAGAGCAAAGACGGGACCCGCTTCAGAAGTCTCTGTCTGACGGAGTTGCCCAATCGAAAATCTTGAATTCTGACGCATCTCTACTCTCGTCAGCCAATCTCCCGAAAACTCAATCGCTTTTCCAAACTCTGTCTTCCCTAACTTTTCGACAAGCCGTGCAGAAAAGCTCTCATCCTTTTTGATTCTCTTCAAGATTGCCGCTCCTTCAGAAACATTGATTCCAGGAAAGAATGAATCAACATCGGAGTTCCACTTCAAAATTTCTGCGATATCCTCGCTTGCCACATCAAAGTTCGCGCGTCTGGGCTCTGAGGGAATATCTCCTGATTTCAAATAAGCATCCGCTACTGTCTCGTTCAACATTTCGACAATTGTGGGATCATTGACGATGATTTCAAAGATGTCTCCGGGGTTTGTCTTTTTTTGGATGTGCTCGAGCGCGCTCTTTAGCAAAGAAAGATCTTGAAACTCTCGTTCCAAACCTCTCGGCAAATCGAGTCGGATGACGTTCTCCCGTTCTGTCAGCTTGAGACGAACAGAAAACTCCACTCCCTCTGCAGAAAAAAAGCCAAATCGAAGTGCGTCTCCGCCCTCTTCCAAGCTGAGACGCCAATCCGTCTTATAACTATCGCCAGTGGTAGATCCGACGACGCTTTCAATTTTTGTCTGGAGATAATGTGAAGTAATCCCTCTCTCAATAGAGGGGCCTTCGCCGCCGACCAATTTTTGCATCAACTGGACACAGCGGTTGCTCCTCCCTTCGACGGCGAACAAACTCGTCAAAGACGCAAAGACAATTGTCCCTATCATGGCGATTGGACGAACCAAATCCCCTCCCGGATCACTCAAACTTCAAAATTTTAAAATAAAAACCCTAAACCCAGAGCCAAGCTACACCGAGATGGGTCTGGATGAAAGAAATTTTAGGTCTGGGAGGGCGATTTAATAAATCCCCACTGTTTAAGTACAAAGTCTTCTTCGGTTTTTGACCTCACCTTTTTGTACTTTGCGCCCCTCGACGCCTGCACTCGGGCCTGACATTGAGGCCAGGTCTCATCTCGATGCACAGCCCCCCCGATCAAGCTGAGATAGTAAGGCTTGGCCGATCGCCCATCCGTCTCTCGCGTCTTCCAATCCACAGAATAGGAAGCGAGACTCCCACAATAAAGTGTTGGTCGGCCTCCCTTAGAACACTCGACAGCAATCTGATCGCAACGCTCATTAGCCTCAAGGCCTGAATGAGCCTCAATATACTTCCAACTCAACTTCCACTGAGTTCGATTTTCCTCGAGCACCGATAATAGCGTCTTCCACAAATCAGCGTTCTTGACGGGTTCTCCCGTCGAAGTAATCCAATTGCGCTTTTGCCAACCCCAAATCCACTGGCTCGCTCCGTCGACCAAATATTTTGAGTCAGAATAAATACTAATATGCGCGAAAGCGCTTCCAATTCTCCTTTTGACTTCTTGCAGACCCGAAAGTGCGGCCAAAATTTCCATTCGATTGTTTGTCGTTTGCGACTCTGCACCGCCGAGCTCCAGAGCGATGTCTTCATGAGGATCGATGATGATTGTGCCCCAACCTCCGGGACCGGGATTTCCGGAGCATGCTCCATCTCCAAATAAAACAATCTCCCTCAATGCCGCACCCTGATCTCTCTTTGCATTTCTCGGGCGGCTTCCTTCTTTTTGATATCGTGGCGCTTGTCGTGGGCCTTTTTGCCTTTGCCGAGACCAAGCAAAACCTTGATGTGTCGCTTTTTCACATACATCTTGAGTGGAATCAAAACTTCGCCCGTCTGAAGCCTTCCCATAATTTTGTTGAGTTCATGGCGATGCATGAGAAGTCGGCGTGTTCGTGTGGGACTATGATTCTCTCGATTGCCGTGAGTGTACTCACTGATGTGGGCCTGCTGAAGCACCAGATCTCTTCCCCGAAAAACCGCGTAGGCATCCGCCAAATTGACCTTGCCGAGTCGACAGGATTTGACCTCGGTTCCTTTGAGTTCGATTCCTGCTTCGTAGGTTTCATCAAAATGATAATTGAATCTGGCCTTTCGGTTTTCTGAAAGCACGTTATCGTTGCTCACCGATTCAACTCCTCAAACAATCTCGGCCAAAGATCCACGGGAATCTCTTCTGCTCGAGCTGTAGGCTTCAATTGAAGCTGATCGAGTACGTTGCGAACAAGCTCAATCTTATATCGGCTCTTCCAGTTGTTGTGCAGGGTCTTTCGCTTCTGGTGAAAGCTCAACTGAATAAACTTGAGATACTCCGGCGATCGAGATTGAAGGATTTGGCGTCTCCGCCCACAGACAAGCTGAGAATCCACTTGAGGCGCGGGCTCAAAAGCGCTTGGAGGAATCACATCGAGGGCCTCTACATCATACTGACCCTGCACCAAAACACTCAACGATCCAAAGTCTCTCGATTGAGGCCGCGCGCAGATTCTTTCGACAACCTCCTTTTGAAGCATAAAAAAGAAATATGGAATCTGAAGCGAGTGCTCACAAATCGATAGAAGAATCTTAGTCCCCGACTCATAGGGTAAGTTTCCTACTAAAGAAAAATCTTCGACAGGTTGGCCCCCCAGCTTAAAATCCCAGTCTACAAAATCTCCTGCCACCACCTCGTAGTTTCGCTTTTTTAGGCTCGCCACAAGAGCTTCGTCTTTTTCGAAAAGAACAAAACGACCAAACTTCTTCTCCAAAAGCTCTGTGAGCTCTCCGTGGCCCGGTCCAATCTCTCCAAACCTGCCTGGAGGCGAAATCAAATCTGCGATCTTTTGCTTTACCTCTTTGTCGACCAGAAAATTTTGTCCAAGCCTTGCTCTCATCCTCGGCTCCCTCGAGCGGGTCGACGAGTGGATCCCACGTCTTCAAAGAGCGATGAGAATTCCTTTCGCTTCCATTTTCTAAAAGCCGAAACTCCCACCATCGCTGCATTGTCTGTACAAAACTGAGGAGACGGAGCGTACCACGCTCTCAGCGAGCCACTTTCCATCAAGGATGCAAGGCGCTTACGAAGTTCTGAATTTCTTGCCACTCCTCCTACAATCGCTACTTCGCGAAGCCCAAATTGAGTGAGGGCCAACTCGACACGTTGCAAAAGGTGATCCAAGAGTGCGGACTGATAGCTCGCGGCCACATCAGCACGATCAAGGGCTTCGCCCTCTCTTTGAAACAATCGCTGCAGTTCACTCTTCAGACCGCTAAAACTAAAATCGAGTCCCGCTACCTTCACTCGTCCAAATCGATACCGACCAGAATCTCCGGATTGAGCCAGTCGATCGAGTTCGGGCCCGCCCGGAAACCCCAAGCCCAAAAGCTTGGCTCCTTTATCAAAGGCCTCTCCCAGTGCATCGTCCAAGGTAACGCCGACTTCTTCAAAATCATCAAAGGAGCGGACGACATAAAGACTCGTATGTCCTCCCGAAACCACCGCCGTCAAAAACGGAAATGTGGGTGAGTGCTCCAAAAAAATAGACTGCAAATGTGAGTGAATGTGATGACAAGACACGAGAGGACGATCAAACAAAAACGATAGGGCCTTAGCCCCCGAGTGCCCGATCAAAAGACAGCCCACAAGCCCTGGTCGATGGGTAGCAGCAAACAAATCAATGTCCGAAAATCCAAGTCCACTTTCATGAAGAACTTTTCGCGTACAGGGAATGAGATTCTTGAGATGCGCCCTCGAAGCCAACTCAGGAACCACGCCACCAAACTTTTGATGAACCTCGTCCTGCGATTGCACGGCCACACTCAAAACTTCTGGAACCTCTCCACCAGATGAACCGCGCAAAACGGCCACCGACGTATCGTCACAGGAAGATTCAAATGCCAGTATATGAACTATTTGTTTGGACATTCGGCGCTGCGTACCTTTGTAAACGCAGCGGCTTCTTTTTCCATTCCTAGCTGTTTCAAGCAAGAAATTTGATTCGCCATCGCCTCGCACTTCATGTCCGACTTGGGAAATCGATCCATCAGGTCCTGGAATTTGGTAATAGCGTTTTTGTACATCTTACGCGCCATAAAACCCTCACCCATCCAAAACAGAGCATTGTCCGTCAGGTCGTTACGAGGATATTTATAAACAAAAGTAGAGAAGAGCTTCTCGGCTTTTTCGAATTCACCGTCTTGGTGGGCCTTAAGTGCATTGTTGTAATCAGCCTCTGGGCCCTTGAGCTCCTCGTCTGTAGAGGCCGCAGCAGCAGGAGCTGCCCCACCCTTAAGGGCCTTAATTTCTCGTTCGGCCGACGCCAACTGAGAGGAGAGTTCTTTGACTTGGCTCCCCAAAGATTTGTTTTCAAATTCAATCGACTCTAGGCGTCCCGAAAAAACGGTGATCTCGTTACGGATGGCTGCCACCTGAGTTCGCATATCTGCGAGACGCTGTCCTTCGAGAAGTTCTCGATCTGAGCCAATGGGCATTCCGCTTTTTTGCTCTAAAAGAGCAGCTCGTTTTTGGAGGTCTGTGACCTTATCGTCTATATCATCTAGACGAGCGGCACAGCCCCAAAAACTAAGCGTAACGGAAAGCAAAATGAAAACAAAAAGAGCTCTCATGAAGTTATTACTTCTTGAGGATCACGAACTCATCGCGACGATTCTTTTTGTAAGAAGCTTCGCTCTGACCCATATCAAGAGGACGCTCTTCGCCCCAGCTCTTCATGTCGAGTCGGCTGCGTTCAACGCCTAAGCCCACCAAATAATCCAATCCCGCTTTGGCGCGTCTTTCACCCAAAGCAATATTGTATTCTGTGGTTCCGCGATCATCACAATGGCCTTCAACCAAGACCTTCATCTTCGCGTTTCCTTTGATCGTCTTTGCGTTCTTCTTCAGCGTGTCCGCGGCAGAAGATGTAATTGTAGAGGCATCGAAATCAAAAAAGATTCGATCCAACGTGCCAAGACCAATCCCAGCAGAATAATCTCCTGAGCCATCTCCACCCGCTCCACTTCCACCAGCGCCCCCTTTTTTGGCGGCACAAGCACCCAAAGACAATCCAACAACAGAGATCGCCAACACTTTCGAAACAGACTTCCAGCTCATTTTGCTTCCTTCCTTCAATTTCTCAAAAACTCACTAAATTTAGCCTCTTATGGCTTCATATAAAGTTAAAGAAAGCCGCTAGGCCTTGTCAAAGCGGACTTTCAAAAAAGCATTTTGACTCCAAGATGAATCGCCCCCAGTCCCACAAACCCCCACTGTCTGAGCGCGCCGGACCGCTGATTGAAGACAAGCCAGAACCAACCCAAAAGAAGCGCCGCCCCAATACTCAAGGGAAGGTGTGGAGCCATCGTCCCGGCGTCAGCGACGCTCAACACCCAGGAAAGCACCTCCCGAAGGATTGACTCGAGGAGCCGCGCCACGGGCTGTGCTACAAAGCTCAAAAAGAGAAGCGGAATCAAAACACACGCAAAGACAACCGAAGCCACAAAATTTGCAACCACCGTCCACGTGATGGAATTGTAAGAAAGCAGAGCTGTGACAAACTGAACACTGAGCGAAGGTATCACCAAGAGCGCCCACCACCGTGACTGAACCGGGCCATTCATCGCCACAATGACTGCCGCTGCCGCAAAGAATGTCAGATAAAAAGAGGGGTCACTCACCACAGTAGGATCCAAAATCAAAAGAAAGAGTCCTACAGCCCCCATTCGATCAAGCGAGGAGTATCGATGAACCCAGGGCAAAAGGCGACTCACAGCCGCCACCGCCAAAAAGCTCCCATAAGCTCGCCCCATCGAAACACTAAAGTTCATGAGCGCGAGAATTCCAAAGCCCATCATGAGCAAGACAACGTCTTTAGTCCGCTCTCCCCACGGATGAGGAAATCTCCAAGTCACTCGACCCAAAAACATAAGGAGCACAAAAAAGAGAGCCGTAAGATGCGAGCCCGATGCCACGAGCAGATGTGAGATTCCGAGTTTGTTAAGCGCTTCCCAGTAAGTCCTCGGAAATCGCGAGCCATCTCCCAAAAATATCGCAAACCGAAACGCTTCAACGTGTGGCAGCTCAGATTTTATCACTTGCGCACCCCAGAGCCGCACGGTCTCAAGAAAAGATCGCTCGCCACTCTTGCTCCACCTTAGTTCTGTGAATTTGAGATAACCCCAAACGGCACCAGCATGACGAAACTCCGCCCTTTGCTGGATGACCTTATTGGCGTCTGCGCGAAAATCCTTAAATTCAACTCTGCCGCGAAACAACTCTCCCACCTCGCAGGGCTTTTGCACGAGATAAAGACCTGAGTGACGCTCGAGCTGAGCGGAACAGGATTGTGCATTCACTTTGATGATCCGTCCCTCGATTTCTTCGCCCGAGGTGGGAACCGAAACCTGATGAAAGTTCAACCAAAAGAGCCCATGACACAATCCAAACGCCATCGCAATCCATGCCACACGACTCTTGCCCGTTGTGCCCCACAAAATCAGGCCAAAAAGGAGAACTCTAAAGTCAAAGCCGTTAGAAACAAAGAGAAGTGAAATCACCCATCCCACAAAGACGGCAAACCATGAATGCGGCACAAGAATGAGTCTTGCAATCTCGCGTCCATGCTTGGACTCTTCAAAAGGAGCCTGTCAAAAAAGCTTACGTCCGAAAGATTTTCGTTACCGAAAATCGAGCTGAACCTGAAATCCCAATACGCTTCCGACCGCACTCGATAGATTGGTTCGGGTGGAGTACTCACCAACCATCCCAAACATCCAGTCCCAGCTAAACCTGAGCTTAAGATGAACCGCCTCGTTGATCCTAAAGCGCGGACCAAAATAAAACTTTGTCAGGGCTGCAAACGACGTGCGCTCCATGAGATTGAGGGGCCGACCGTTCGAATTTAAATAATCTTTTCGATCGATCACAAACGCATAGTGAGCTCCGGCGCCCGCACCCCAAAAAATCGCCTTTGGAAACGCTCGATAGTTAGTAAACGGAATATCCTGCTCGAGACCTAAACTTGCGTTGAGTGCAAAAAATTCGTGAGTGAACAAAATCTCTGGCGTCACCAACAGACTCAAATACTCCGCGTCTTGCCAAGAAAAGTTTTTGATCGTCACGGGCAAACCCATTTGCAGCATTTTGCGCCGTCGCTTCGTCACTTCATCAGCGCCCTGAAATTTATTGGGATGAAACTGAAACGATGCTCCCATATAAGGATCGGGAACAGCGTTTGAAACATTTACCAGTCCCCAAAGAGCAAGCCCCATCAACATTTAGATATCTTCTTCGCAAGCCTGCTTTAAAGTCAACCGCAGGGCCTTGAGGACGCGCTCAGATACAAACTTTCGTAAGTCCGCGTCAGAGGCGGCCTTCACCGCATCCACGGACCCAAACTCCTTTAAGAGCTTAATTTTAATTTTCTCAGAAACCCCAGGCACAGAATCCAAGATCGAAATCGAGAGCGATTCATCTTTTCGCTCCCGGTGATAAGTAATTGCAAATCGATGGGCCTCATCTCTTAAAAATCTCAACAAGAGTTCTTCTGCTGAGTCTTCCTTGAGGAGGATGGGGTTTTTTTGATCGGGTTTAAAAACCCGCTCTCGATTCTGCGGATTTAAAGGATCAACGCCTTCGCCCTCACGAGCCTTGGCTAACGACACGACTTCTACTCGTTCATCCCAACCACATTCTTTGATTGCTTGAAGAGCTGAGCTCAACTGGCCCTTTCCTCCATCGATAACAACGAGGTCCGGCAGGTCTTCGACTCGGTGATAGCGACGTGACACGGCCTCCTTCATCGACTCAAAATCATCAACGCGCTCCGCTTTCAGCCGCATTTTGCGATAGCCGGATTTTTCGGGTCGGCCCTCTCTAAATCTCACTGCGGAGGCCACCGTCTCTGCGCCCTGATGGTGAGAGATGTCAAAGCAGTCCACGACAAAAGGAATCTTCTTTAAACCCAAAAGTTTTTGAAGTCCCCCGAGCGTGCGCTCCATTCTCTCTTCTCTCTTAAACAGAGCTTCCAAGTTGGCTCGCGCGTTTTCTTGAGCAATGTCGACGAATCTCTTCTTTTCCTCAGCCCTCGGCACCACAAAATGTAGTTCTTCGTGGGTGCTTCCAAGTGGAAAGGGCACCAAGACTTCGTGCGGATTGTAGACTTCGGTCGAATAATATCGCTCTGCAAACTCGCTCAATAAGCTGGCCTCATCGAGCTCCACCTTTTTGAACTCAAATGTTCTTTTGTCAAAAATGACTCCGCTTCGTACAAATAAGATAACAACCACTGCCGCATTTTTTTCGAGGCAAATCCCAAGAACGTCTTGATCGACACCTTGTTGAAACTGCTGAACTCCAATGATACCTTGCCCCTTAACGGTTTGTTCGATGGCTTGGATCTGATCTCGCAGTTGCGCCGCTCGCTCAAAATCCTCGGCCTCGGCCGCACGGCCCATCTCCTGAGAAAGCTTTTCGCTCAGCTCCTGGTTTTGCCCGCGCAAAAACAAAATTGCTGATTGCACCAAGGCTCCATAGGCGTCTTGCGTGACGTAGTTCACACAAGGAGCCACACAGCGTTTGATCTCGTATTCCAAACAGGGCCGCGATCGATTGTAGAGCTTTCGATCATCGCAAGTTCTCAGAGGAAACACTTTTTGCATGAACTCCAATGTCGCGCGGAGTCTTGTCGAAGACGAAAACGGACCCAAATAAATCGCCTTATCCTTTTTGATTCTGCGTACGACGTCGATTTTGGGCCACTCAACACTAGTATCGAGTCTCAGGCTCAAAAACCGCTTATCGTCTCTGAGCGAAATATTATAAGCAGGACGATGCCGCTTGATGAGCTCGTTCTCTAAAAGGAGAGCGTCTTGCTCCGTGTGCACAATAATATAATGAATAGTTTCGATCCTAGACTGCAAAAACTTGGAAAACGGCCGCCCGTCTCCATCTCCTGCAAAATACTGCCGCACCCTTGAGCGCAAATTCTTTGCCTTGCCCACATAAAGCACTGAGGGTCGAGATTCGGAATCTCGTCGTCCCCGAAATATATAGACACCCGTCTGCTGAGGGATTTCATTCAGCTGGTTGGGAGATACACTATGTTCCTGATGTTCCATCTTGCCCGTCAAAGAGGATCGTCTTTTTGATTTCGTTGATCTTGTCTCTCAATTGTGCGGCTCGTTCAAAGTCGAGATTCTTAACCGCTTCTTTTTTCAGTTTTTCAAGCTCTTCAATGTCGCGCGAAAAAACTTCTTCCAACGGCTTTGTCGCAAGATCGGACTCCATGAGCCCTTGTTCTTTGGCCACCTCTTGAAGAGATTTTTGAATCGCTCTCACGATGGTTCCGGGCACAATTCCATGAACGCGGTTGTATTCTTCTTGGATCTTTCGTCTCTCTTCCGTGATCCGAATACAGCTCGCCATAGACTCCGTGATCTCATCTCCAAACATCAACACTCGACCATTGACGTTACGAGCAGCTCGGCCGCAGGTCTGAAGAAGCGAGCGCTCTGATCGCAAAAACCCCTCTTTATCGGCATCCAAAATTGCCACCAAACTGACTTCAGGAAGATCAAGCCCTTCTCTCAGCAAATTGATTCCAATGAGAATATCAAACACGCCCTGGCGAAGCTCTTTTAAGATTTGAGATCGCTCCATTGTTTCTACATCCGCATGCAAGTAGCGAACCTTAAATCCCAAGCTTTGCAAATATTCTGCCAGATTCTCAGCGCTTCGCTTGGTGAGCGTCGTCACCAAAGTACGATCCCCTTTACTCACCTGGTGTCTGAGATCTGCAATCAAGGAGTCTACTTGATTCTTTGCGGGTCGGACTTCGATCTTTGGATCCAAAAGACCCGTTGGTCGAATAATTTGCTCCACCAGATTTGGTCCGGCCTTCTCTAGTTCATAATTTCCTGGTGTTGCTGATACATAAATTGTTTGGCCCTGGCGCTCTTTGAATTCATCAAACTTAAGCGGGCGATTGTCGAGAGCCGAAGGTAAACGAAACCCGTGCTCCACCAGAGTGGTTTTTCGAGACCGATCTCCATTGTACATGCCCCCGATTTGCGGAACCGTCGCGTGGCTCTCATCGATGATGAGAAGATAGTTTTTTGGAAAATAATCAAAGAGAGTGTAAGGAGGTTCACCCGGCGCTCGGCCCGTTAAGTGTCGCGAGTAATTTTCGATTCCCAAACAAAAGCCTGCTTCGCGCATCATCTCCAAATCAAAGCGGGTGCGCTGCTCTATTCGTTTTGCTTCTAAAACCTTTCCGTCGTTTTTGAGGTCGATGACTCTTTTTTCCAACTCCTCCTGAACCGTCACCATCGCCTTTTTCATCATGTCTGGATAAGTGATGTAGTGAGTGGTGGGATAAACAGAGACCTTGCTTAGTTTTCGGAGCGTCTTTCCTGTCACAGAATCAAACTCGCTCAACGACTCTACAGTATCTCCAAAAAGCTCGATGCGTACGGCGCGACTGTCTTCACTCGCCGGGAAGATATCAATCACGTCTCCTCGCACACGAAAACTCCCGCGGTAAAAATCTCCGTCTCTGCGGTCATAGCCAATCTGAACCAACTTTTGCAAAATTTTGGCCCGCTCGATTTGTTCGTTCAGATTGAGGTGCATCAAAAGGCCATAATAAGCCTCTGGAGAGCCGAGCCCATAAATGCAAGAAACAGACGAAACAATAATCACATCATTTCGCTCGAGCAGCGAGCGTGTGGCCGCATGCCGCATTTTGTCGATCGTCTCGTTAATCGCCGAATCCTTTTCGATAAAAGTGTCTGTCGAAGGAACATAAGCTTCGGGTTGGTAGTAATCATAGAAGCTCACAAAATATTCCACGGCGTTCTGTGGAAACAATTCTCTGAGCTCCATAAACAACTGCGCCGCGAGCGTTTTGTTGTGTGCAATGATGAGGGTAGGCCGATTCACGGTCGCAATGACTTGGGCCATTGTAAATGTCTTACCCGAACCAGTGATCCCCAAGAGTACTTGCTCCTGAACCCCCGAATTCAAATTTTTGACAATCTTCTCAATCGCTTCGGGCTGACTGCCCTTGGGCTTAAGCAGCGACTTTAAAAAAAACGTTTCTGAGAAGTTTCGATCTGAGAGGCCCATGAGCCGAGACTATGACATTGCCACCTGAAGGGCTTTAGAAATTCTTCGTTCAACTTCGGCCTGACCCAAAATCTTAGCCAGAGGCGCTAGCTCTGGGCCCGCCTCCACTCCCGTAATGGCCACTCGAAACGGAAAAAACAAATCCTTACCCTTGAGTCCAAGGCTTTTGCCAGCCACCTGAATTCCTTCCTTTAAGGAAGTTTCTACCGGCTGATTCTGCGCCATTTTCTCTTTAAAATTCTCGAGACCCAACTGAAGAGCCTGGCCTGCCTTCTCTTGCTTCAAAACTTTCTTAGCGCCCTCAGAATCATACGAAGGCTCGTTGAGATAAGCCTCGATCTTATAAACATCCTGAAGTGTTGTGGTGTCGTGCTTCACCAGAGAGACCGCGTCCTTCCAAATCGTACTCCATCGCGTGTCACGACAAGGCGAAGCCGCCACAAGCTGATCTAACGTGAGATCTTGAATGTGCGCATGATTCAAAAAGTCGAGCTTTTGATGATCAAAGAGAGCTCGGCCCTTATGAATGCGATGAATATCAAAAAGCTTCTTCAGGTCTTCGAGCGAAAACTTCTCGCCCGTCTTTGCCGTGTCACCCGGTGACCAACCCAAGAGCGCCAAATAATTTGTAATTCCCTGCGGGAGATAGCCTTCGTCTCGCAGCTGGCCAATGCTCAAGCTACCGGCACGCTTACTGAGCTTGCCGCCCCCCTCATCGCCGATCATTGGCAAATGAGCAAATTGCGGCGGCTTAAATCCCAAGGCTTCGTAAATCAAAATCTGTCTGAAGGTATTCGAAAGATGATCTTCTCCGCGAATCACGTGAGTCATTTCTTGAGTTCCGTCATCCACTGCATTCTGAAACAAAAAGACGGGAATTCCTGTCGAACGCGCCAAAACAAAATCTCCCAAGACCTCGCGGCTCATTTCGACATCGCCGCGCACAAGATCATTGATCTTCACCACTTCGCCTTCGGGAACATTCATTCGCCACACAAAGGGCTCAGTGCGAGCTCGATTTTCGCTATCGGCCTCAGAAATATGCAAACATCGGCCCACATATTTAATAATTTTCTTTTGAGAAGAGAGAAGCTTGCGATCCTGGTCCAACTGATCGGGACTGCAAAAACAGCGATAGACTCGGCTCATTTTTTGTAGGCGCTTGAGCTGAGTTTCATAAACTCCGGTGCGTTCCGAACATTTGTACGGCCCCAGCGGACCTCCAATGTCTGGACCTTCGTCCCAAAGAAGCCCCAACCACTTGAGGTCGCGATAAATCGCTTCTTCGGAGCCCGCCACCAAGCGCTCTTGATCCGTATCTTCAATTCGAAGAACGAATCTTCCGCCCGAACTTTTTGCAAACAAGTAGGCAAATAGAGCGGTGCGAACATTTCCTAAATGAAGGAATCCTGAAGGTGAGGGGGCAAATCGAGTTCTCGTTAAAGTCACCCGAAGAGTATTAATCGCTTAACAAGCTGATCTCAAGCAGATGAGGAGCCAATCGAAAGAAGACAAACCGCCTGAGCGGCTACGCCCTCTTCGCGCCCTGTAAAGCCCAGTTTTTCGGTGGTTGTAGCCTTCACATGAATCCGACCAAAATCCAGGCCCAATGCATCCGCCATGGTTCGGCGCATGGCTTCGCTATGAGGGCTCATTTTGGGGCGCTCCAACATCAAAACCGAATCAATGGAAAGAATCTGAGCGCGCCTTTGCACACACAGCTCCTTACAAAACTTGAGAAACTCTATGCTCGAAGCGTTCTTCCAGCGCATGTCGCTTGGCGAAAAATGCTGACCGATGTCACCCGCCCCAAGGGCTCCCAAAATAGAATCAACGACCGCGTGGATCAAAACATCTGCATCGGAATGCCCGGCGAGTCCTTTTTCAAAAGGAATTTTAACTCCCCCGATCATCAGGTCTCGCCCCACTTCAAACGCGTGGACGTCAAAACCCATTCCAATTCTTAGCCCGTCAAACATCGATTCCTCTTAAACGCAAATCTTCGGGAATCGTCACCTTGATATTTTCGGGATGTCCCGAAGCGACTCGAACCTTAGCACCTACGTACTCCATCAGAGCCGCATCATCAGTGAATTCCTTTTCGGATTCTTCGACAGCCAAATGCGCATCCTTGAGGGCATGAAACTTAAAAAACTGCGGCGTTTGTACTCTTACAAAGGCGTTACGATCCACTGTGCGGACCACATGTCCGCTCGAATCAATCTCCTTGAGAGTTTCGACGATGGGAGTTGCAGGAATAAGGCCTTCGACCAAGAGACTTGTCTCGTTGAGGCGATTCAAAAACTCCGGACTCACAAAAGGTCTTGCGGCATCATGAACCAAAACTCGATCGCAATCCCGAAGACTCAAAATACCTCGTCGCACAGAATCCTGTCGCCGCGCTCCGCCCTCAGTAAAATGAATCTTTGATCGCTGAGGAAGGTCTCGCAAGACCTCTTCAAACACTTCAAAGTCCTCGACACGACCGACAAGGGCCATTTGATGAATAGGCAAATGAAACAGCGCTGTCACAGTATGCCAAAGAAGCGGGCGCCCTTCCCATGTCACCATGAGTTTGGACTGAGGGCTCGAAGCTTCGTCTCCGAGGCCTCGATTAAACCTTTCGCTTCTCCCCGCAGCGACAACAACGGCTGAGAGAATATCCGACATTCAATTTACTTCACAAAGAGAGCTTCGACCTGAGCTTCAATGGTCGGCTCGTCCGTGCCTTCGGCAACGGCCAGCTCTTTGACAAGAAGTCCCTTGGCGAGATCGAGCATTTTCTTTTCGCCAAATGACAAAACTTTATCCATTCGAATCACACAAAGATCCCGAAGAACTTCTGCGATTTCAAAAATAGAACCCGTACGAATCTTCTCCATATATTCTCGATAGCGTCGGTTCCAGGTGGTCAGCTCCACAACGATTTTGCGATCTTTGAGCAGACCATAAACTTCTTTGAGTTCATCTGCCGAAGCGATGGGACGAACCTTGTCCAACTTGTTTGTGGGAACCATGACCATGACGTCGCTCTCAAGAATGCGAATCATGTAAAAAGAGATTTTGGTTCCGGCAATTTCCTTGGAATCAATGGACTGAACTTGTCCTACGCCGTGCCCAGGATAAACAACCTTTTGACCGACTTCAAAAGTCAGCGGCGCGACTGGTTTTTGAACTTTTTTGGCATGTGGCGATGGTTTGGCAAAAGTTGGACGTACTGCATATTTTGTGGCTCTCATTTTTTACCCCTACACTCGGTATCAGCGAGACTAATGTTATGATTCTGTCACTCTCCGCCTGGCACTCTTAAAACCGGGCGCAGAAGTGGCAGGGGGAAACTACCACGTATGCTGCCCCATGTAAAGGACTGGCTTATACCCCCTCTAAAGACCTGATTTCTCAGGGTTTTGCCCTCTCCGTCACGAGATAATTTCAAAGTTATAACGCGCCGCACCAATCTGCATGAAACAAAAAGCTAAAGCAGTGCGGCATTTGCTTGATCCCAAGATCGATCACTCTTTACCGTAAAACTGGAGGGGAAATTTATGAAATCATTCGTGGGCGCGACCACAGTCTTCGGACTCGTGGCTGCTTGGACTTTAATTTTTACAACGACGAGTAATGCTCAAGCTGTGGGGACAGTGCAAGAGCGCGAACTCTCTCGATACGCGGTTCATCTGGATCACATTCTCAGAGAACTAGAAGCGGACACTTCTGCCACTGGTCTCTGGCAACCCCCCGATGAAGTGGTCTCAGGACCCGATGACATCGTGACACCGGGAGGTTCAACAGATGATGGCTTTGGCGGTGATCCATCGGATGATGGAGATGGCCCCATTGTCCCGGACATTGATCCCTCGGGGCTCGACCTCCCTTACATCAGTCGCAAATCTGGCGCCGCGGACATCATTGCCTATCGCACACTCCAGCAGACGCTCTTGTTTTACGGAGTGGTTCATACTGTGGAGCGAAACGGAAGTCGGCGCGCCTTTAAAGTAATCCAATCAAAAAGCGGCTACTTTAAAAACCTCACAACCCTCGACATCGCATTTGCTGTCCGAACGTTCTCGCAGTTTCTCGTAAGCTTGATGTGTAACAATCCCACGCAAGAAAACGTTGCACGACTCCTCACGCAGATTCCCAAGGAGCAAATTGGACTTCGATTCAAATACGACATGGCCTGGGCTCTGCTAGGAAACTACCTCCCTCGTCAGGCGAGCGACATTTACAAACTCGGAGAACGCTGGAGAGGCCTCTCTCAAATTCTTGGATCCACGAGGTCCCTAAACGGCGCGGACAAGGATAGTTTGGCGGCTCTTAAGTCCTGGATGACGTCGATTGGGGATGTCGTCAATATCATCAGTCGTCTCAACAAGATGATGTGTTTTGTCGACGTGCGGCCTGATGCCCGCGAAGAAATCAAAAAGAGAATGGTCGTTAAGTCTCTCTTGGATATCGATCTCGAGACCGAGGCTACTTATGGAGAGATTAAGGACGCGATTGAGGGGGTCGAAGCCTCTGCCAATGCGGCAAAGCTCGATACTTTAAGACAGAAACCTTGATCTTTGCGCTGAGCTTGGGTGTCATCGGATTGGTTTTATAACCAGTGAGATGAGTGCCCATAGCTCAACTGGATAGAGCATCAGATTTCTAATCTGAGGGTTCCAGGTTCGATTCCTGGTGGGCACGAGTTCTTTTGTAATGCACATCCACAGGCGTACGCGCTAAGCTCATACTCCATGAAGTTTTCAGATTTTGAAGAGAATATTAGACAGTCACGATTGCAGATCGGTCTCCCGGTGTTTCCCAAATCACCCGAGGAGCTTGAGAGACGGATTCGATCTGTGATGAAGAAAACGGACGAAGATCTTCTCAAGTATGTAAAACAAGATCTCGCCAAAGTGACTTTTGAAACTGCGATTGCAGCACTCGATCAGATTTTTTCCGAAGGCAGCCCTGAAGAGCACCTCCTCGGCTTTGTCAAAGAGACTCATCCCTCGAGCGAGATGAGAGAGAAGGCGACAGAGCTTTCGGATGTCGTCCAGAAGTGGGCCATTGAGATTCAGTACCGCGAAGATATTTTTGCGGTGATTAAGGCGTTTAAAGACGCCACTCCAAATCTGCGCCAAGCGCGCCCGGATTTGGGAGATGAAGACATCAAGTTTTTTGAAGACACTTGGAGAGACTATAAACGAGCGGGATTTTTGCTCAGTCGAGAGGATCGCAAGGAAGTAGAAACCCTCCAAAAGGAGCTCGCTGAAGTAGAACTCAAATTTGAAACCAACATCAATCAAGCTTCAGCGACCCTTGAGTTTTCTAAAAATCAACTCGCAGGACTTTCCGAAGATTTTTTGACTACTATTTTGCAACCCAATGGCCAATATCAGATCAAAGTTCATGTTCCGCCGCAATATGGGCAGGTGATGGATCACTGTTCTATCGAGGCGACTCGTCAAAAACTTTCGGAGACCTACTATCGGTTGGCCGTCAGCGAGAACGAAGTGCTCCTTGATCAGATGATTGCGCTCAGAGATCGGATCGCTCGAAAACTCGGATACCCCTCTTGGGCAGATTACAAAATGGAAACTCGCATGGCAGGAAGTGCAAAGCGCGCCGTCGACTTTTTGATCGATCTCCGGGAACGTCTGGCTTCAAAATTTAAAAGCGAGCATGAAGAAATCCGCAGCCTCAAAGCGCAGGAGACAAAAAACGCCTCCGCTCAAATCAAAATTTGGGATGTGCGCTACTTTATGGAAAAGCTGCGGATGGAAAAGTTCAATATTCACAAAGAGGAGCTTCGAGCGTTCTTTCCTATGGACTCTGTCGTGAAGGGCGTGTTTTCGATTTATGAAGAGCTCTTCGGAATCAAACTCATTGAGGTCGATCCTCCCGAAAAATACGTGGGGGACTTGAGGTTGTTTTATGTCGAGGATCAAAAATCTCACAGGCCCTTAGGCGCCATCTATCTGGATCTTTATCCTCGAGAAGGAAAGTACAATCACTTTGCTCAGTTTACGCTCTGCCCGGGTCGCGCGCTTGCTGAGCAAAGTTATCGCCGTCCCGTTGTCGCGCTGGTCTGCAATTTTCCTGAGCCCACGGCGACTAAGCCCTCACTTTTGTCGCACGACGATGTCGAAACCTTCTTTCATGAATTTGGCCACGGCCTCCACTCTCTGACGACTCAAGCCAAGTATGAGAGGTTTGCGGGCACATCGGTCGAGAGAGATTTTGTGGAGGCCCCCTCTCAAATGCTTGAGGAGTGGTCACTCGACCCCCAAGTTCTCAATCGCTTTGCTGCGGACTATCGTGATCCGAGCAAGAAAATTGATTCAAAGATTTTGAACAAAATGAAAGAGGCTAAGTTAGCTACGGTGGCTCTGCACTATCGTCGCCAAATCGGATTTGCGCTGGCGGATTTGATGTTTCACGCGCCCGGCGACAAAAAGAGCTGCCGAGAAATCGCCAACAACGAAATGAGAACCGCGTACTTTGAACCTCCTGAGAATTCTAATTATGCGGCTCACTGGGGACATATGGCGGGATACGATGGTGGCTACTACGGATATGCTTGGGCCGATGCGATTGCTCAAGACTTGCTGAGCGCCTTTAAGGGAAACCTCATGAATTTTGAAGTGGGACAAAAATTGCGAGCAGAAATCTACTCGGTCGGTGGAAGCCGAAGAGCCGAAGAGTCTGTGCGCAAATTTTTGGGTCGAGACTGGAGTCCCGAGGCGTTTTACAAAAGTCTTGGAATCGCGGCTTAACAGTCTTCGGTTTCAAAAACGAGAGCCCAGGGCTCGAGCTCTAGATCATCAAGGATCAAGAGATCTGAAGTCAGACAGATTGCATAAACCGTCCCGCAAGTGAGGTCCGCACTCGGCGTGAAGACAATTTGTGAGTCCACAAAGTCGAGACTAAAATTAATTTTGCGACTCACCGAACAAAGACTCGAGGTCAAAGGCCCGCTCTCGGCGGATGCCGCAACACTCGTCGCCACAGTGGCAATGTAAACGCTCGATGTTGTAGCCGTTGCAAGATCCACAGAACGTGAGAATCCAACGGTCAATGTAGCGTCGATCGCGACGTCCTGAACTCTTTCGATCTCATCGCCACTCAAATCAACAGTCCCGTCGCTCAGACTATAAGCCGGTTGAGTGCGATCCTCGTAAGAGACGCCGGTGCCACAACCAGCCATAGACAGCAATCCCCAAACAAAAAGCGAACGCATGAATTTAGTTTGTACTAAATGCCGCGTCAGACGTAAGGCGTCAGCCCTGAAGTTTGACGGAGAGGATTTTTTTGCGAAGATTTTGCTTATAAAGCCGAATGCGGCTGAGAAGTTTGGTGTTGGGCTCAACGCCACCTGCGCCCAAAATCTGCGCGGCCAAGAGTCCAGCGTTATAGGAATTACCAATCGCCACCGTTGCGACGGGAACGCCCTTTGGCATCTGAACAATCGAAAGCAAAGAGTCCTGCCCCTGAAGTGCTCCGTGTGGAACCGGCACCCCGATGACCGGAATCTCCGCATGTGCTGCAACCATTCCTGGCAAATGAGCAGCGCCTCCTGCGCCTGCAATGATCACACGAATTCCTCGCTGAGTGGCCGTCTTTGCAAATCGGGACATTTCTTCGGGCGTGCGGTGAGCCGAGATGACTTTGACTTCAAACGGAATATCAAACTCCTCGAGCGCTTCTTCGGCGAGCTTCATCACTTTATAGTCACTGTCGCTTCCCATGATGATGGCGACGAGGGGCTTGCGTCGCGGGGCCTTTGTCTTCTTCAGCTTTGTTGCCATAGAATGTCTACGCTTACTCGATCACTTGATTCTCGAAAACCAGTGTTTTTCAAACCTCTCGGCTTCTGCAGAAATCTCAGAAATCGCTCGCGGATCCACATTCACAATATTGATATGCCCCATCTTGCGGCCTCGCTTGAGCTCGGCCTTGTCATACCACTTGAGATGCCAGTTCGCAGGCGCCTTGCTCATCGAGAGATCTTTGATTTTGCCTAAGTCTCGATCTCCCAAAAGATTGTGCATAAAAAATGGATTCGAAGCTTGAGTCAGTCCTAGAGGTTCCCCCGTCACTGCTCGAATATGATTTTCAAACTGACTCGCGTCGCACGCCTCGAGCGAAAAATGTCCGGTATTGTGAACTCGCGGCGCGATCTCATTGACCAAAAATCCATCCGGCGTCTCAAACATCTCGAGCGCAAAAACTCCAAACAGACCGAGCGACTCACCAAGCTTTTTGGCTGCGCCTTGTGTTTCACGCGAAAGCGAAGCAGAGACACCAAAAGCTTCGGCCGGCCCAAAAACTCTGCGACAAATCCCGCCTGGCTGCTCAGAAATGACGAGTGGATAAAACGCCC
>JACCDT011138702.1_pt1 | contig 37644 bp, 29 predicted proteins | sample 7446291 | NCBI WGS metagenome assembly JACCDT01 (sample SAMN15323446, study PRJNA562643) | freshwater metagenome | isolation source: river surface water | place: USA:Blue River Watershed | collected 2017-08-17
AAAAAAGGTTTCGCTTTCGCGAAACCCCTGTGTTATTCATCTTGGACAGACCCTTCATGCTCGCCTGGCAGGGTGATCTTTGTTGCTACATAACCCTCCTTTCCTTTTTCAATATAGAACTCAAGTTCTTGATCTACCTTAAGATCGTCATATCGAAGTCCTTGTTCAAGTTTTGAAGCAGGAAAGAATAGGTTGTTGTAAGGGTAATGGATGAAACCGTAGCTGTTTCGAAGCTCTTTTATTTTACCTCTGTAACGACGTGTGGGGTTGAAACGTCCATTTCCTTCAAACTCTTCAGGAGGAGGTTCGTTTCCTTGTTCTTCGTTTTCAAATTCTCCATCTTCAGACGTGCTTTTTGGAGCAAACATCTCTCGTACAACACCACCCTCACTTTTTAATCCATCATTGATTACCTTATCCATCTTAAGGCAGTAAGATACCTCCTTGCAAAGAAACTCACTAGCCTTGGTGTATTGTTTTTCTCCGCTTTCTGAGTGAGTGAACTCAAAGTTCCACGCAAGAAGCACTGTCTTTGTACCAAGAGCGTGGAGCTTTTGAATGAGTGGTATATAGTCGCTATCACCAGCGACAATAACTACAACATCGTATCGCTTCAGCATACAAAGCTCGAATGTTTCAAGTGCAAACAAGACATCAACACCTTTTTCTTTTTTCTTCCCCTCAACACCTTTTACATGGAGGTAATGGGGTTGAATGCGGTTGTATATCAAGATGTCTTCAAAGAATCGATCATAATACAATTGATCCTGGTGTTTTTTGTCTGCATCTTTTGCGGTATATCTACCACGAAAGTAATGCGCATCAATGACCTTGCAGAGATCAAGAGAGACACTCTCTTTTGCTGAAACTTCATTTCTTATATATTCATTAAGCCCACTAAATTGAATGTGACTGTTAGCCTCATGAGTATACTTGTAATAGTTAGTAACATTAGAGAAGTATCCTCCGTCGTAGAAAATCCCGATCTTTATAACCTGTCCCATCTTATGTTGTATTAGTACATGTATGTTTAGATAGATAGTAGTGAATAATATTTTTTTGTCAACGTCTTCTCTTAAGGATAAAAGAAAGAAGCCCGCCGGGTGGGGCGGGCTTCGGATCGTCTTTTGCTGATCAGGCAACCTTCTTCATCGGCGCCTGAGGTTTCATCCATCCAAACGGCTTAATCCGGCTGATGGCTTTTTGAACATCAGGGTGGCGACTGTCGGACAGGGCGTTGCAGAGCATGCCCATGAATTTATGCCTGTCGTCATCTCCCAGCGACATCTTTTCGCATGCTTTTTCCAAGCAACGAATCGCCAAGGCCCCATCACCACTGTCATCGTGAATGAAGAAATCGGCGAAAGCTGTTCGAAGCCTGCGGGCCTCTCCACCCTCATTGTTCATTGTCGTGACCATTCGGTCGGTGAACATCTTGTGCAGATTGTTCGTTGTGGATACTTCATTCTTGTGTTCGATCATGCCATTACGCATACGTTCGATACGAGGAACGAAGTGTCCGGAAGGTAATATAGGCTTCTTGTTCATAGTGCTGAGTATTTGGTTGATGTTTCGGGTTCCTTGATAATATAGCATATTTATACTATATTGTCAAGGTTTAGAAATCTACAACACAAGGAGGAATTTTGGTAGGAAAATCATAAGTCCTATCACAGAAGCGGTGAGAGAAGCTATGAGTACTGCCCCTGCAGCAACATCTTTTGTGTATTTTGCAAACTCGTGATATCCCGGAGAAGTTAGATCTATATCGAACTCAAGAGCAGTATTGAAGGCTTCTGCCGTTAATACGAAACCAATAGAAAGAATGACGAAAAGCCACTCGGTTTGTGAAATGTCGAAAACAAATCCAAGCCAAACAGTAATAAGTCCAAGAATTATTTGTATCCAAGAATTATGAGTAGTTTTGAGAAATATTTTTAAACCATAAAAAGCATTTTCAAAGCTCTGTATTCTTTTTACAATGCTGAAAATTTGTTCCTGCCCGACTTTGTCATTCAGGCGGGTTTTTGATTTGTGATTTTTATTTTCCATTTCCATATTTACTATAAATTAATCTCGATTGGACAATGATCAGAACCGATAAAGTCCGCATGTGTTTTAAAACTTTTTATTTTTTGGAAGACTCCCGGAGAAGTGAAGAAGTAGTCTATTCGCCAACCAACATTTCTTTCTCGTGCGCGACTTTTCTGATCCCAGTACGTATATACATCTTTTTTGTTTGGATTCATTTGGCGAAACACATCGACATAGCCATCGTTTATAACTTCATCTATCCAAGCCCTTTCTTCTGGAAGGAATCCAGTATTTTTTTCATTTTCTTTTGGACGAGCGAGGTCAATTTCTGTGTGTGCCGTGTTCACATCTCCTGTGAAAATAATTTGTTTGCCAGATTTTTTGAGTTTGTTTATGAATTTTAAAAATGCATCATAAAATTCTAACTTGTATGCCAAACGAACTGGACCGCCTCCGCCGTTAGGGAAGTAGCAGTTGATTAAAACAAAGTCTTTAAAATGTACCACAACCGTTCGTCCTTCGTCATCATCTCCCGGCATGTCGATTCCGTAGGTAACTTTCTCTGGTTTTGTTTTTGTATATATTGCCACGCCACTGTAACCTTTTTTAACTTTTGAACTTGAGAAAAAAGATGTGTATCCTTTTGGATTCAGTACATCGGCCGTAAGCTGGGAAACTTCAGCTTTGGTTTCCTGAAGACAGAGAATGTCTGGGTTTAGTTTAAGGGCATTAGCAAAAGCACCTTTTTTAACACCTGCTCGTATTCCATTGATGTTCCATGAGATTATTCGCATATATATAGTATAGCAAAGCGCTGTAAAAGTGGGGTATAGCTTGACAAATGCATTTAAATATGATATAAAGTATACAGACTAACCAAACCAACAAGTACTATGAACAACCTATTCTTTGCCAACGAGCACTGTCTGATAAAAGTGCTCATGCTGAGTTCACCCCTTGCTTTCCCTCTGGTGTCAGGGTTCATGATCTGGTTACAAATCCATCCCTTCTAAACGATGGAATCACTACGAGATTGGCTAGATACCGAAGGGGCTAAGTATATGCTTGGCACAGCTCTGGGATCGATGCTCTTACTTGCTAGTACTTTCTAGAGTAGCTAGAAAACCATTTGAAAAGCCCCGTTACGCGGGGCTTTTTCTTTTCTATGAGTTTTTTTGTAAAAGAGTTATAACGAAAACCTCACTATCGTGTTCTGGGATTGTTATATGTTCCTGATTTATTACTCTCATATTCTCTCCATATAAATCCATGATTTCTCCATCATCAAAAAAGTAGTAGTGAATACCTTCAGTTTGGAATTCTCCAGTCGTTGAATCTATTGGATGGAAATCTAAAAATTGTTTTGTATTTTTTGAAAAAGATACATTTAAAATATGTCCGCCTGGTTTAAGAACCCGATCTATTTCTTGTCTGTATTTTTCAAAGTCTTTGGGCGATAGGTGTTGAACTAATCCAAAATCTGTCACAACATCAAAAGCCTTGTCTTCAAAAGTCATATTAAAAACATCGCCATGAATGAATCTCATTTTTTCTTGAAGTCCTCGAAATTTAACTTCTTGATTATTTACATTCATCATTTCTTCAACATAATCGATACCAATAGTTTTAAATCCAAAATCAACAAAAATAAATGGCCATACACCGCGACCAGTTCCGAGATCTAAAACAAATCCACCCTTTGGTATGTAAGAGATGTATTCAAAAACTTTTGCCCGGTAATTTTTATTAGTCCAAATGTCCGATCCTGTTTTATAGGCCATCTGGAAATATTTTTTATTATGTTCGTATGACATCGTAGAAATATTTTAACATTTTAAATTGCAAAATTAATTTTTTAGGTGTATAAAATACTATAGGCACGTTCGTTTAACCACTAAAACCACCTTCACATGCTCGCAATTCTATATGCCGTTTCTCTACTTGTTGGGATAGTTGGTGTCATCATCTATTCCTTCCAATGGATGGATAAGAAATATGTCCCACACATGCACAATTGGTGACACCATTTTAACCTCAACCGAAAACCTCAGTTGGGGTTTTCGCATTTAATAAGGACTAATCCTTCTTTTTACTATGGAATTTCTTATGTATATCCTTTAATTGGCTGTCAGTAACGTGGGTATAGATTTGTGTTGTGGCGATGTTTGCGTGTCCCAGCATCATCTGTACACTTCGAATATCAGCACCGTTTTGAAGTAAGTCTGTGGCGAAAGAGTGGCGAATCACGTGCGGTGTAACTTTTTTAGAAATTCCAGCTTTGATCGCATATTTTTTCACCAGTCGTTCAATCGAACGGGGAGTGAGTCGCATATCTTTTTTGTCGCTCTTATTGTTACTAAACTGAATGAACATCGCTTCTCCAAAATCTTTCCTAGCTTTTAAGTATTTGCGTATTGCTTCTTTTGCAGACTCAGAAAGAAAGACAACGCGAACTTTTTCTCCTTTTCCTCGGATAGAAAATTCGTCTTTTGAAAGATCGAGATCTTTGTTCAAACTTGCAAGCTCAGAAACTCGAAGTCCGGTTGAGAAAAAAAGTTCAAGTATCGCTCGATCACGAAGGGAAGATAGAGCGTCTCCATCTGGCGAGTTCAAAAGTCTATTAAGCTCGTCCCCTGAAATTAAATCTAAACTTCGGGCAGATATTTTTGCTAACTCTATTTTATCTGGAGTCATCGTCGTGACTCCGCGTTTCATCATATATTTTAAAAATGTTCGAAGAGCGATGAGGTGATAGTTTTGAGTATTTTTTTTAAGATTTGCTTGAGATTGACCTTTTACTTTTACACCAAGTTGTCGATTTAAGTGAATTCTAAACTCGCGTAATTTATCCTCAGTGATTTTTCCAACATCTTTTATATTAGCGAATTCAAAAAAACGAGTTAGGTATCTGTCATAGTTTTCGACAGTCTTTAAACTTAAACCTTTTTCAATTTCTAGATATTCGAGAAATTGTGTTTTTGCAGAGCTTGTATTCATTAGATCTATTTTACCGTATATGTCGGAAAATAAAAGATACAATAAAAATTTAAAACGAAAAAAGGCGCCCTATAGTGAGGGCACCTTCGTTGTTGTGTAGTGTTCGCCAAGTTAACTGGCTGACATGAACCGGTATGTGGACAAGGCCACAAGGCTCAAGTAAAAGATCGTGTCCGTTTTCTTATTGATGCCTTTTTTCTGGCAAGCTGGGCGGATGTATATCATGTACCCGATTGCATAGCAGATCAGGAAAGAGTTTATGATATTGTTCATGTTGTGGTGTGTCTCTGTTTTAATTATATCACATACATATATTTTGTCAATACAAATAAAATAACCACTTGACAAATAACTATATTCTATGCTATTATATAGGTAGTTTCGTAAGAAAACATTTTCATAAAGGGATTTTTAAAATAGCCTTGTCTTATGTTTGGTCTCGATCAAATAATAGATGAAGCTCTTGCGAAATAAAAATTTATATAGTAATATTCGACCCATGTTAAAAACAGCGAAAAAACAAAAGATAATCAAGAAAGCAGGATTGAACGATAAAGACACAGGGTCTTCTCACGTTCAAATTGCTTTGCTGTCTGAAGGAATAAAAGAACTTTCTTCTCACTTGAAAACTCACAAAAAAGATAATCACTCAAGACGAGGGCTTATCAAGATGGTTTCAAAGAGACGAAAGCACTTAAAATATCTTGAAAGAAAAGATAAAGTTGCATACGACAAGATTGTCTCTGATCTAAAAATCAGTTAACTCCGACGTTGTGTCGGAGTTAATCCCGGCCTTGCGTCGGGATTAATAAACAAAATCCCTTCCTAAAAAGAGGGATTTTGTTTTTGGGTGATACTATATAGAGGGAGGTTATTCAGAAACGTCCACCTGAATAAAATATTTTTTAATAATTTGGGCAATTTTAATAATAAGCTGATGGCAAAGAGCTATTAGCTAAAAGCTAAAAATGATAATAAGAGCCTCGCTGCGCTCACTCATATATTTCCATCGCTCGGACATTGTAAAAGCAAATCTTTTACATGATCCTCGCTTGAAAATATTAAACACAAAGAACAACGGTAGTAAATTAACAACTAATTTTAAATATTATGATAATTAAACACAAGGAACAAAGAGTAGGAGTATTTATCGATACACAAAACTTGTACCATTCAGCGAAAAATCTGTTTGGTCATAAAGTAAACTTTTCAGAAATAGTCAGTGATGCACTGGCTGGAAGAAAACTTATCAGATCTATCGCATATGTGATTACCTCTGAAGCAGGGGACGAACAAGGATTTTTTGACGCGCTTCACAAAAATGGAATAGAAACAAAGACAAAAGACTTACAAGTCTTTTTCGGCGGAGCGAAGAAGGGTGACTGGGACGTCGGCCTTGCGGTCGATGCGATCACGATGGCACCGAAACTTGATGCGGTGATAATCATCTCTGGAGACGGAGACTTTGTACCTCTTGTTGAATATTTACAAATCCATTCAGGTATTCAAGTAGAAGTCGCATCTTTCGGTCAATCATCTTCTCAAAGATTGGTTGAAGCCTGTGATGATTTTATGGATCTATCTAAACATCCAGAAAAGTATTTGATTGGATTTCGACCACGAAAACAAAACAAGAAAAAGCAAAAACATCATCAATCTGATAAAGGAAACGTAACGATAACTCGTGCTGTCCCAAAAGATGATAAATAAGATGTAACAAAAGCCACCCGAGAGGGTGGTTTTTAAGTCTTTCTTTTTGTCTAAAATCGAGTAAAATTTAACTATTAGAAATAACCGTTTGTTTTCGGGCGAGTAGAGTTGAAACAGAACGTTTCAATCCTAAGGCTCGAAAATAAGCCAAATACAATGATGACAAAAAAAGAATATGCGGTAGAAATCGGAGGTAAAACAATAACAGCGACTTTTTCTGATCTAGTAGATCAGGCGAACGCAGCGGTAGTTATGTCATGTGGTGAAACGAAAGTTTTGGTGACAGCAGTGATGTCAAAAGACAAAAGCCAGACAGACTGGTTTAATTTAACGGTTGACTATATCGAAAAGTTTTATGCTTCCGGAAAAATCGGCGGAGGACGATTTATGAAACGAGAAGGTAAACCAACAGATGAGGCGATACTCGCTGGGCGTGTTATCGACAGAACTCTTCGACCGCTTTTTAATCAACAAATGGAATACGGAGTGCAGATCATCGCGACTGTGCTGGCGATGGATGACAGTATTGATCCAGGAATCTTGGCGGTGAATGGTGCATCTTTAGCGCTTCATGTTTCTGATATTCCTTGGAATGGACCCATCGGAGCTGTTCGTTTAATAGAGAGAGGTGGTGAATTTATCTTCAACCCTTCACAAAAGAGTCGCGGAGAAGGTTTTGAATATGATTTGATTGTATGCGGAAAGGATAAGAAAATAAATATGATTGAAGCCGTAGCGTATCAAATACCAGAAGCTGTTATAGCAAGCGGACTTTCAAAAGCAGAAATAGAAATTGCAAAAATTGAAGCTTGGCAAAAAGAAATTAGAAATAGTATTGGAAAAGAGAAAAAAGTTCTAGAAGTAGAACCGATGTCAGAAGTTTCAGCAAAGATTTTTGAAGAAAAGATACGACCATCTTTGTATGATCATGCGATTACAAATACTCCTGGTGGAAAGAAGATGGAAGAGCTAAAAGACTCTTTCAAAAAACTTTTAAAAGAAGCTTTGCCGGAAGCCACTAGCTTTAAAAAAGAAATGGACTTTTTCGAAGTTGAGCTCGACAACCTTATTCACGTTGAAGCGGTGAAGAATAACAAGCGAGCTGACGGCCGAGCAATGGATCAGGTCCGAGGACTCTATGCACAGGCGGGAGGTTTTTCAAAAGTGCTTCACGGCTCTGGAATATTTTACCGAGGTGGAACTCACGTATTTACCGCACTCACACTAGGCGGACCAGAAGACGCGCAACTTGTTGACGGTATGGAACTTGAAGAAAATAAAAGCTTTATGCATCACTATAATTTTCCGCCATATTCTTCAGGGGAAATGGGAAGAGCAGGGTTTGTAAACAGACGAGAAGTCGGACACGGAGCCTTGGCTGAAAAGGCACTTGAGGTGGTGCTTCCAAGTAAAATAGATTTTCCGTATACGATTCGTCTTGTCTCAGAGTCTATGTCTTCAAATGGTTCTACCTCACAAGCCTCTATATGTGCATCAACACTAGCGCTCATGGATGGAGGTGTGCCGATCAAGGCGCCGGTTGCGGGTATTGCGATGGGACTCATGTATCAAGATGAACAGAACTACAAAGTGCTGACAGATATCCAAGGTCCAGAAGATCACTACGGAGATATGGATTTTAAAGTTGCAGGAACGAAAAATGGATTGACTGCGATACAGCTCGATGTAAAAGTCGATGGAGTCTCACATAAAATTTTAGTTGAAGCTATGACACAAAGTGTGAAAGCTCGAACAGAAATTTTGAAGGTAATCACAGAAGCTATTGCTGAGCCACGAAAAGATATTTCTCCTTTTGCACCGAAGATTTTGGTGACGAAAATAAATCCAGATAAAATTGGAATGGTTATAGGTTCTGGAGGAAAAACGATAAATGAAATTCGCGAAAAAACAAAAACAGAAATCACGATTGAAGATGACGGAACAGTGTTTATCACGGGACTTGCAGAGGGTCCAGAAGAAGCAAAAAAGATTATTGAAAATATGACATATGAATGGAAGGTCGGTGACACATCAAGTGCAGAGATCGTTGGTATAAAAGATTTTGGTGCGTTTGCTAAGATGATGAACGGCCAAGAAGGAATGATTCACATCTCAGAGATTGCACCTTTCCGAGTAGAGAAGGTGGAAGAGGTGTTAAAGCTTGGTCAGATTGTTCCAGTTAAAATTATTAAAAATGAAATGGGTAAACTCGGACTTTCGATTAAAGAAGCTGACAAGGATTTCGTGAAAAATCCGAAAGGGTAACTAAAGAGAATCTAAAAGCCCGGCTGCCTTTGGCAGACGGGCTTTTAGATTGACAATTTTTCACTCTCGAGTAATATACTCCGAGTACGTTCTTTGCCCCGGTAGCTCAGTTGGTAGAGCGCTTGATTCGTAATCAGGAGGTCACGGGTTCAAGTCCCGTCCGGAGGCTCGAAGTTCTTGTGACTTTGAAAATTTAAAATAGGGAAGTAGCTCAGATGGTTAGAGCGTTGGACTTTTAATCCAAAGGTCACAGGTTCGAGTCCTGTCTTGCCCCACGAAGCCCGTCTCGCGCATTTGCGAGATGGGCTTTTTCTTTTTCTATATAAAATTTCTGTAAAAATAAAAATCGTGTGGTAAAATATTGGCATGAGTCTTAAGGCGGACAGAAATCTCCTAAAAGAAGAATTAGAAAAAACCACTGCAAGTGTGGGGCTTTCGAGTGAGCCACAAGAAACTCCACAAGAAGAAGTAAAAAAAGTTGGTGTTGGTATCCGTACTTATGCTGCTGACATCGCTGACATTATGCGTCGTGAAAAAGGTTCAGTTATAAAAATCGCCTTAGCTGAACAAGAGCGTCGACAAGCCTATAAAGAAAAAAGAGATCCAACAAGTACTAAAAATCTTATCGTTATTTTACTAGGAGTCATTTTCATTGTCGCTGGGATACTTATTTTTATCTATACGATTATAAATAAGGATGCGCCGATTTCTGTAGTTGCGCCGATTGGTTCTCCAAGTCTTATTTACGCCGAAAATCAAACCCAAACAGATATAACAAATTTAACCAGAGGTAATTTATTTAATTCTATACATAAGACTGGACTCGCAGGTTTTGCTGAAAATGAAACTGTAACCAACATGTTTATTATGAACCAGACTTCTGTCGGCCAATCTTTGATCTCCGTAAATATTTTATTTAACAAACTTGGTATCAAGGTTCCGGAAACTGTTACTCGGACACTGACCGGGCAATTTATGCTAGGGACTTATAAAGTAGAAGATAAGGGAAATCTGTTTTTAATTTTCAAAGTAAAAGATTTTAATGAGTCGTTTTCTGCGATGAAAGATTGGGAAGTTTCGATGGTTAATGATTTGGTAAGACTCTTTAAAATCGACCCAAAATCTTTCCAAGGAGACATATTTCTTAAAGAATTCCAAAGTGGGGTAACTTTCAATAAAGAATCGAGAAGTGTATATGATGATAACGGAGTCTTAGTTTTTTCATATATTTATCTAGATCGAAGTACTATTTTGATGACCAACCACAATCCATCAGTTGATGAGATAATAAAAAGGATAAATTCACAAAGTATTAAGTAAAGGTGAGTAGCTTCTAGTCACTAGAAACTAAATTATTTTATGTTAAAATAATTCATATGGATATACAAAAATTAAAAGGAATGCTTCTTGAAGAAAGAGCACGGCTTGAACTAGAGCTCGGAGATCTTGGGATTATGGATCCTGAAACGGGGGATTGGGGTGCGTATCAAAAAGAAGCCGGAGAAGCTGATGTGGCAGATAAAAATGACGCAGCTGACTTTGACGAAGATTTTGCTCTTCGGGCAAATACACTTGGCCAACTTGAAAAAAGATATATTGATGTTAAAAATGCGATAGCTAAAATAGAAAGAAGTGATGGAAGTTTCGGTAAGTGTGAATTATCTGGGAAAGATATTGAAGAAGACAGACTTATGGCGAACCCGGCCGCAAGAACCTGTAAGGAACATATGAATGACTAAGCAGTAAAAGAAAAAGTCCGCGCCGAAGGCGTGGACTTTTTCTTTTACACAGATTTTTTTAAAAATACTTAATACAAAATAATGAGTACGGTATACTTTTATTATGTCATTCTCAAGAGTCTATTCTGCTCAGGTGAATGTTCTCGATGGGCAGCTCATAACAATAGAAACAGATATCTCAAGAGGTCTGCACAACTTCTCTGTTGTTGGACTTCCTGATAAGGCTGTTGAAGAGGCGAGAGACCGAGTTGGCTCAGCTATTAAAAACTCCGGACTAAAGTCCCCAAAACAAAGTAATCAAAAAATCGTCGTTTCTCTTTCTCCTGCATCAGTAAAAAAAGAAGGTTCGTATTTTGATTTAGCGATCGCGCTCGGTTACTTGCTTTCAAATGAAGAAATAAAGTTTAATCCTGAGAAAAAAGCTTTTATCGGAGAACTTTCTTTAAATGGAGAAGTAAAACCAGTGAAGGGAATTTTGGCATTGATCAAAACTCTAAAAAATTTAGGCTTCGAAGAAGTTTTTGTTCCTGATTTAAATAAAAAAGAAGCAGCTTTAATAAAAGATATTTCTATTTTTCCAGTTAATAATTTATTGGAAGCAATAAACCACTTAAAAGACGATGTTAAATTTTCTTTACCAGTTCAAGAACCAACTGATATTTCACCAGAACGGTCAAAAGCACATAACGACTTTTCTGATATTAAAGGGCAAGATGTAGCTAAACGTGGTCTTGAAGTAGCAGCGGCGGGTGGACACAATATCGCGATGTATGGACCACCGGGAACAGGAAAAACCATGTTGGCTCGGGCTTTTTCCGGGATATTACCCCCACTTTCAAAAGAAGATATTTTAGAAATAACCCAGATTCATAGTGTTGCCGGAACACTTGATGGTCCTCTTATAACCTACCCACCATTTCGATCTCCGCACAACACATCTAGTTACGTTTCTGTTATTGGTGGTGGAACATTTCCAAAACCTGGTGAAGTCACGTTGGCTCATAAAGGAGTTCTATTCTTGGACGAATTTCCAGAGTTTGACCGCAGGGTTATCGAGTCTTTACGTCAGCCTTTAGAAGATCGAGTTGTGCATATTTCTCGTTCGAAAGGTACGGCGGTGTTTCCAACAAACTTTATATTGATCGCTGCGATGAATCCACCACCAGATAATGCTACTGCAAGTGATATTGTTAGATATAAAAAGAAAATCTCAGGACCTATTATCGATCGAATCGATATGTGGGTCGATGTTCCAAAAATTGATTATGAACTTCTAGGTGCAAAAGAAAAGTCAGGTGAGAAGAGCGAAGATATAGTGAAAAGAGTAATTCGAGCTAGAGATCGACAAAAGAAAAGGCTAGGAAGTTCTAGTGCTAAAACAAATAGTGAAATGTCAGTTCGAGATCTTGATAGGGTGGTAAGTATTTCTAAAGACGTTAGAACGATTTTAAATACTTCAGCAGAAAAGCTGGGTCTATCAGCGAGAGCATATCATCGGATTATAAAGCTCGCTCGAACGATTGCGGATCTTGATGACAAGGATGATATCGAAACGAAACATCTTTTAGAGGCATTGGCATATCGACCGAAAGAGGAATACTAGACTAGTTTCTAGTGGATAGTGTTAGTTTCTAAAAGAAAAGCCCGGCGCGAAGCGCCGGGCTTTTCTTTTTAATTTTTATTTCCAAACTGGAGTTTTCATTGGGCCCTTCTTTCCTCGGTATTCAATGTGTAGGTGAGGACCAGTTGATCGTCCTGTTGATCCAACTAATCCAACCTGTTCCCCTTGATCTAAGACTTCGCCTGTACTAACACTTAATTCACTCATGTGGGCGTAGAGAACATTTGCAACACCGTCATCTATGATTACCATATTTCCGTATCCTCCGTTGTATCCAAGTTTTGCCGCGATCACTCTACCACCTGATGAAGCGACGATTTTTGTTCCTATTGGCGCTGCTAAATCTTGAGCCTCGTATGGGCCATGAAACCCTTGGCTTTTTACTGAACCTCTTGGTATTGGATGTGTATAGAATCCACTAGAGTATGGCGTATTTGTTGTCGATGTTTTTTTGTCAGCGGTCTTTGTTCCTACTGTTGCCACCTTAGTACTTTTTACTTCTATAGCAGGGGCTGGTTCTGCGTTTGGAATAATAATTTCAGAACCGACCACTAAAGCACTACTTGAAAGATCATTAAATACTTTGATATCCGTTTCGTCACTGTTGTATTTTTGGGCAATACTTCCAAGAGTTTCGCCCTTTGCCACAGTGTGAGAAGTTCCATCAATAGGTAAGATAAGTAGGTCTTGCCCAACTTTTAGATCACTGTCGTTCTTTATATCATTAAAACCTTTGATAGTACTTATTTTTACGCCGTACATCTCTGCTATTTGTGAGATTGTATCTCCTTCTCGGACGATATAGATACTGATCTCATCAGCGCCAGCTCGAGTTATTTTTTCTTCCCCCGAAGCCTCAGAGGTCGTATTTAATGTTGCAATTAGGGCATTTTCTTCAATTAATATTTCAGCACCACCAGTTCCGCCCGTTAAGTCTGGTGCCATGGTTGGTCGTAGAAGCTTTAGGTTCTGAGAGTTTAAATCAAGAGTATTTGATTTTATGATTTCATCACCCTCTGATTTAGCAATAGGTAGAACGATTAAAGAGAAAGTAAGGGCAAAAGGAATAGAAGCTTTTCCTATGAAAAGCCATTTTTTAAAGCTATTTGATACCCGTCCAGAGAAACTGAGTTGACTAAGTGGATCTGGGTCTTGTTGTGAAGTTTTTATAAGCCTTTTTGTTTTATTGTTGATTAATCTTCCTGAAAAACCCTTATTTTACAACATTAATTGGAAAATGGTTTATTGTCTTGTGCGTCCAAATCAACACGTAGGTAAATGGTATACCACCCGAAGAAGGGAGTCAATCAGATTGTGGATAAACTGATTATGCCTGTTTTTGTCAAAGTTTGTTGTATAATAAATCCAGTCATGTCTAACAAATTTGAATCTAGAAATAGAGAGGCTTTTGATCCGAGTACCTTAAGGCGCTCTATGGCTGAAAGAGACCCAGAACGGGTTCATTTCGAACATAAATATGGCGATGACTCCGATTATTTAGACAAAGAGGAGATAGAAAAGAGAGTTGCCAAACTTAAAGCAAATGAGAGTGTAAATTCTCCAAATTATTATAAACAAAACACAGAAAACGAAGTCCCTTCAAATACTGAAGAAAAACCAGCAGATCTATCTAGGATAACAGAACATGATGAATTGAAGGGAGAGAGTTTTAATCAGGCTGGTCAGATTGCCTCAGGGTTTATCAATGAAGCGATCCTAAAGGCACACGGAATTTCAAAAGAAGAATTTAATTCTCTAAAAAAAGAAGACAGGGAATTTCTTGTTGATGAATTATCTAAAAAAAATTCTGACTACGAAGGCCAGTTTGCTCCATTTAAAGAGCTTGGATGGGAGAAAGAAGACCTCACCTTGTTTTCAAAAAATGACAAAGAGCTCATTCTAGATAGAAATATAAATAAAAAATCTTTCAATGAGAGTGACTTCCAAATGAGAGATTTAGGTTATAGTTTAAATCAAATATTTTTTGTTATTTCTAATAATGATAAAGAAAAGATTATCCAAGAAAAAATTAAACCAGAAGATTGGGTTAAAGTAAAAAGATCTGAAATGTCTACGCCAACCAATGATAAAAAATCATTCAGACAATGGTTAAGCGCTGAATCTAATATTGTTTCCCAAAAATCTTCTGGGTCAAACCTTGAATCTCGCCCGGGCTCAGAAAATGAAAGAATAAAAATTCTTAATTTCCAGTTAAAAACCTTTGAAAGAGATTTTAAAAAAGCAGAGAAAGTGGGGGATATTGATCAAGTTGGAAAACTCAAAGAAGATATTAAAAAAGTTAGAGAAGAACTTGGTTCTTCTGGTTCTAAGCTTGAAAATGTAGTAATAACAAAAAAAGCAGAGGTAAAAACACCGGAAGCATTTATAGGTGGTGAAGAAAAATTAGGTTTGGAAGATTCTTTAAAATCAGAATCTTCGGCAGAACAAGTGGGTAGGTCACAAGAAGAAGTGCAACAACTTTCTTCTACAGTTGAAACAAATATTCAAGCAAAAGAGGGATCGGCTAAAAAATACATACAAGATCTTGGTTATTCTAAAGAAGAAATACTCGCTCTTCCAGTAAAAGATCAAAATAGAATTGTTGAAGAACAAATCCCTCGAAACGCTTGGTTTAGAGAAGAGACCGTTGCTCCAATTCCAGAAGTTTTGCCGACCCCAGAAATTCCTGAAAATAAAGAAAAGAAATATATCTATAAAGAAACGAATGTTGGTACTGATGGAAGTTACACCCGCACAGAAGAAGAGGTCGATTTAAAAGAATTAAAGGTGCGCTTAGAAAATCGATCAGGCCAAAGAACTTCAATAGGAAATTCAAAAGAGCAAGAAGCTAAAGGAAAGGCGATTGAAGAATATAAAATAAGAGAAGCAGAGCTTTCAAAAATGGGCTGGACTCTTGAAAAATATTCTGCGCTTTCAGAGCGAGAACAACAAATGGTTATTTGGCAACATCTTCCACCAGAACAAGTCCTTGAGGAAGGTCGGGTAAATACATCCGAAAATAAAAGTCAGGTAGAAGAAATGACAGTTGATGCTTTTATTGAATATATTACAAATAAACGTGATAAATTAGGTGAAGTAAATTTTACAGAAGAAGACAAGGCATTTATCCGTAAAAACAAAGAAGTAATTAGATCTAAACTCTCGAAACCAAAGGAAGAGAGTGTGCCACTACCAAAAAAGGAAGACATAGAACCATTACCAAAAGAAGCAGAAGACTATATAAAAGCAAAAATAAATAAGGACAGGTATGATTTGTCTGCAAAAGGAACATCAGAAGGTGCGAAGGAATTTTTAGCGGATCAGAAACTTCTTGTTGGTATTCCAAAGGGTTATGAAAATTTGGGTAAGAATGAGTTAATAGAAAAATTAAAGGAAAGACAGTTACCATCAGGAGGTGACAAACAAAAAATTACTGAAAGATTGGCTAAAGATGATATAGAAAAGAAAACGCCAAATTTTGGCTTTGCTGAAACAGAATTAGCAAAAAAACTTAAAGAAGAATTTAACTTATCTGAAAAAGATATAATTCTTTTATCGCCAGAATTTTTCTCTTTATCTCCCGCAAAACAACAATATCTTTTTTCTAAACTTGAACAGAAAATATATCTTGACGCAGACTTCGCATCAAAAACACAAAATGAAGAAGAAATCCAAAAGATGGGCTTTTGGAAAAAACTTGGTTCAAGTTTTGTAAAAGGTCAACGACAAGTTGCTCTTCGTGACAAGATGATCCAAGAAATAAAAAAGGGTGGGATAAAAGATTATCGATTAGACATAAAAACTTTAAACGACTATCTTCTCGATGCACCAGAACTTAAATATGAATTAAACGAAAAGGGTAGACTGGCTCCGCATTTTGAATATGTAGAAACAACTTCTTCTGACAAGAAATTCGAAACACCAAAAGTATTTTTTAATGTGGCAGCGAGTCGTTTTAGTGAAATGCCGTTCGAATGGTCGTTAAAGAGTGCAACCGATTCACAGAGACAAGCATACCAAAAAGCATATTCGAGTTACACAGGAGCAAAAGAATCTTTGCTAAAAGCGATGATTGAAGAAGCGAAATATAAAAATCCAAACATTGATGAAGAAGGTGAAAAGAATATTCGAAAGGAAGCCTTAATAAAAATTGCTGAAACAGATGCTCGAGTAAAATTTGGAACATTTATCACTCAAAATCCAGAGATGGAGAATCTTTCAGCAAACTTTTTTGAAAAAGTTTTGGGCGCAAAGGCTAATGATTTTGCCCGTGGTGCGATGTTTACAGGAGCTGGTTTTGCGACAAAATGGCTTGGTAGATCTATGGCTGTTACCGGTGTGGGGCTCGCAGTCTCTGGGGCTGTCGGAGGGCTCATGGCCTACCGAAAGAAAAATCTTGAATATAAAGAAAAAGAGTTACAACAAAGGTATGGAAAAGAGGTAAATGATCTTTTGATAAAAAAAGCAGTTAATTCTTCAAATGTCTATGAGAGACTTGAAAAACTTGTTGGTCAGCTTGAAAAAACCACAGATAAAGAAAGTAAGAAAAAGATAGTTGAAACAATAAAAACAAGAATTTTTGTTACCGAAGAAATGATGAGGGATGGACGAATTAACTTTGGATCTCAAAAAGAACAAACTCTCAATCAATATAAGCTTTCTGAGATGATGTCGAAGGCGGCTGTTACTGTTGAAATGGAAGGTGGATTTGGTCCAGAAAAAACAAAAGAAGAAAAAGTCTTTGATCGATTTAAGCAGTTTGTCCAGGATGATGCTGTCCAGAAAGAGAAAGATGTTGCACGAGCCTTGGCATTCTTTAAAGGAGTATCTGTTGGGGTACTCGGTTACGAAGTTGGTATGGGCTTGCGATACGCACAAGAAGCTGGGTTCTTTAGCGGTGCATGGGAAGCGATTTCAGAAAAGGGTACTGAGGGCTTGAAAAAAGCAAAAGAGATTATTTCAAATTTTTTTTCTGATGACACTCCAACATCTCTTCCAAAAGCTCCTAATTTAAGTGAAAATGTTACTCCGGTAGAAACTGTGATGGCAGGCTCGCGTGGAGTTATCGGTGCGATTGATGACATGCAAGATAATCTTAAATTAAAATTTGGAAATAATGTTCCAGAGCAGTATAGGGAATTCTTATCAAAAGATCCAAATAAATTAGCTCGAGAATGGGGGTTTTATAAACCAGGAGAAGTTAACGAAAGTGCGATCATTAAAAAAGGCGAAGGGTTCTCTATAGACTCAAAAGGTATTGTTCGGTTTGTAGGTCTTAATGGAACCGACGAAGTCTATGTTCCACAAGGTGTAAAAGATGTTTCTGTTGTTGAATCTGAAAGAAAGTTTTTTGACGGAGGAAGAATAGGACTAGCCTCAGCCGAAAGTCCTTCTATAGAAACAGAAGCTACTTATGTTGAATCTGAGCCTGTCAAAAGACCAGAAGCTCCAAACGAAGGATATGCTACAACTAAAGAAGTTAAACCAGGCCCAACGAATTGGTTTGAAAAACCAGTTCCGACAGAGAGAGGGTATTCAAGTGTTAGAGGTAGTTGGAAATTTGCAGAGGGTCCAGATGGTCAGATAAAGAGCGTTAATCTGGCTGGAACTTTATCTGAAAGAGCAAATGAGTTTTTAAGAACTCCAAATAAATTTATTTCACCAGAAGCGCCGGGAACAGACTCAACAAAAGTTTATCTTTTACGACAAAACGCTGCTCCTATTGTTGAACTGATCAAATCTGAAAATCTACTAAATGATTCAACTGTAGATCTAACAGATAAAGAAAGGGTGTTCTTACAAAAAAAGATCTCAGCTGATAGTATAAAAATAAAAGAATTAACAAAAGGAGCATTTGCTGGTAGCCAAGAAAATATAAAGATAGCAGAAGTTCCTAAACCAGAAAAAATCACATACTTTGGTACGGATGAGGAAAAGCCAAAAATTAACCCAAGTGTAACCTCTGTTTCAGAAGGATCTGACTTTGTACCGAGAAAAGAAGCAGTCCCTGTTCCAGAAACAAGCGCTAAAATATCTGGAAAAACTTACGAAGTTTCTTTCGGTGATAGAGCTGGAAAGAAATTTATCCCAGTTACAGTAGAATCATCGTGGAATTTAGAAGACAATCCAGTTCTTAGAAATGAAGCTTTAAATGATTTAGTTAATCCGGCATATCACAAAGCGCTAAAGTTTAATCCTGACTTTGATAGATTGGTTGTGGCGGAAGAAATATTAGAGTCTAATAAATATGCACCAGGAACAAGTGAACACGAGGCCCTAAAAAATTATATAAATGGTCAGAAAATAAAAATATCTCAAGGTTTGCGGGCAAATGATGTTTTTGAAATGCCATCCGGACCGATAAAAGTTTCTTTAAATGGAGTTGAGTATATTTCTTCTAATACAGATATACCTCAAAAAAGTGAAATGGTTTCTAAAATAGCAAAGGAATATATTACAGGCAGTAAGCTAAAATATGTTGGAAACCTGATGGCGCTAGGAGAAGACCATATTGGTATATATGAAGAGAGTTCCAGTCAAAGGGTTGCAAATGAAATGATCAACAGCCAAGCAAGATTAAATGCAGACAAGGTTGGTAGCCTAGTAGAAGAAAAGATGGAACAAACATCAGATGGTAAATACAGAATCATCAAGGTTTATAAACTTAAAAAATAACAAAATGTCCCCGGTCGGGGACATTTTGTTTTATGTTATAGTATCTTTCATGGATTATTTATCTGGTCTCAATGAAAGACAAAAAGAAGCAGTTTTGTGTAAAAACGGAGCGCTTTTGATAGTGGCTGGAGCCGGAGCCGGAAAAACAAAAACAGTTACTCACAGAATCGTCTATTTAATAAACGAAGGAGTTTCTCCAGAAAATATTTTGGCGGTTACATTTACTAATAAAGCTGCGAAAGAAATGGTCGAGCGTGTCGGACACATGCTCGCAGGGAAAGTTTCCGGACGACCAATGATTGCAACATTTCACTCTTTAGCCGTGAAGATTTTACGGGATAACGCAGAGAAAATCGGACTCAATCGACATTTCGTTATATTGGATGACGCTGATACGAACTCAATCATAAGAGAAGTTTTGAAAGATTTAAATATTGATCCAAAACAAAGTCCTACCAGAATGTTTAAAAGTATTATTTCAACGCAGAAAAATAATTTTGTAAGTTTGGAAGAGTTTGGCAGAAATGCGCAGTCGTATAATTCCCAAGTTATCGCGCGTGTTTGGCAAAAATATGAAGAGAAAAAAGTAAAAGAAAAAGGTCTCGACTTCGATGACTTACTTTTAAAGACGGTGATTTTGTTTCAAGAACATAAAGATGTTTTAGATACGTATCAAGAACGCTGGAAATATATTCACGTGGACGAGTATCAGGACACAAACACAGTTCAATACCTTTTAACGAAACTTTTAGCAAAAAAGTACGGCAACATTTGTGTGGTCGGGGACTCAGATCAAAATATTTACAGTTGGCGTGGGGCTGACATCACAAATATCTTAAATTTTGAAGAAGACTATCCTGGAGCGAAAGTTATTTTACTCGAACAAAACTATCGTTCAACAAAAAATATTATTGAAGTTGCAAATCACATCATCCGAAAAAACAAACAAAGAAAAGATAAAAATTTATTTACTGAAAATGAAGATGGGGAACTGATTTCTATATTCGAAGCCTACAACGATAAATTTGAGGCAGAATTTGTAGCGGACAAAGTTACAGAAATGATGGACAAAGGAGTTAACCCAAACGATATCGCTATTTTATATCGAGCAAATTTTCAGTCGCGACTCTTTGAAGAGTATATGCTCAAATATTCGTTACCGTATCAAGTTCTAGGAATACGTTTTTTTGATCGAAAAGAAATCAAAGACGTTCTTTCTTATATTCGTGCAAGTCTAAATCCAGACTCACTTTCTGATATTCGAAGAATTATAAATGAACCAAAAAGAGGTTTGGGTAAAACTACTCTTGATAAATTTTTCATCGGTAAAGAGTCAGAATTACCTTTAAAAACAAGGCTTAAAATAAAATCCTTCTATGAATCTCTGGAAAAGATAAAGAATTTTTCTGAAAGTCACAAGCCGTCGGAAGCAGTGGCGTTCGTGATTAAAGAATCAGGAATAGAAAACGATCTTTTAAAAACAGGACTGGAAGACGATTTAGAACGGCTTGAAAACGTGAAAGAACTTATCACCTTTGCCACCAAATATGACGAGCTTCCAAATATGGAGGGAATTGAACTTTTGTTGGAAGAAGCAGCTCTTGCCTCTGACCAAGACACATTGAGTGAAACAGTAAAAAAGAAACCAAAAAATGGAGTAAAACTTATGACGGTTCACGCGTCGAAAGGTTTGGAATTCGACCATGTATTTATTGTCGGACTTGAAGATGATTTATTCCCCCACGGTAAAAGATCGATGAAAAGGGATTATAATGAAGAAGAGGAGCGACGACTTTTTTATGTTGCTGTGACGCGTTCAAAGAAAAAACTTTTTCTAAGTTATGCGACAATACGAATGGTTTTTGGAAATATAGAAGTGCGAAATCCTTCGGAATTTTTAGATGATATCCCAGAATTATTAGTACATCGAGAAGAGCGCGACAGTAGTGGTTTCGGAAATAATATAGTGTATATTTAGGGAATGAAAGCTAAAAAACACCTAGGTCAAAATTTCTTAAAGTCTGGAAAAGCCCTGAGGGATATTATTTTAGCGGCGAAAATTTCTGAAAAAGATACCGTGGTAGAAATCGGACCAGGGAAAGGTGCCCTAACAACTAAAATTTTAGAATCAGCGGGTAAAGTTATTGCTATCGAAAAAGACAGAGATTTGATTCCAGGTTTAACAGAAGCTTTTCAAGAAGACATAAAAAACAAAAAACTTGTTTTGCTAGAAGATGATATTTTAACCTTTGACCTAACAAAACTTCCTAAAAAATATAAAGTTGTCGCAAATATTCCTTTCTACATAACCGGCGCTATTTTAGAAAAATTCTTAGAGTCTGACCATCAGCCAGAATGTATGGCGTTAATCGTCCAAAAAGAAGTTGCTGAGCGGGTAGTGGCGCGGGACGGGAAAGAAAGTATCCTTTCTATGAGCGTGCGAGTTTTTGGTGAGCCAAAGTTTGTCGGTAAAATCCCAGCTCGTTACTTTTCTCCAGAACCAAAAGTAGACTCAGCTATCCTTTTAATTGAAAATATAAAAAATATGTTGAAAAATAAAGAGAAAGACGAGTTTTTTAAGTTTGTGAAGGCTGGTTTTTCACAAAAAAGAAAAACCCTACTCAAAAATTTAACAGGCTTAGGCATTAAAAGAGAGCTTTTGGAAGAAAAATTCAAGGAATTAAATATTGACCCTACAATTCGAGCTGAAAAGTTGTCGCTCCAGACTTGGCTTTCTCTTATACGATCTGTCTAGTATCCACATAAGAAGTTTTTTCTTTGGTATATAATGACACTATGAAGAAAATCATATTTTTTGTAGTAATTATACTTTTCGGTTTGTCTGTAAATGTTGCTTTTGCTCAGCTAGTGTCCCCGTATCAAGGAATTGGTGGAAGAATTATAACTGCGCCAACCCCTGGGATTGTTTGTCCTGCGGGAAAACCCGGAAGTCCATTCACTATTGCTCCAAGTGGGCCGTCTCCAGCAGGGCCTTTTGTGGGAGACTATTATCCCGTTTCAAATTTTCACCTCCTTGTTTCTAGTGCATGGTTTTTAGGGTTGGGGAGCATCGTTCCTCTTCCAGAGTGTTTTGTACCCGTTCCACCACCAGGTGTACCAGTTCCCGTTAATGGTTTTCGTACAATCTTACATGGAACATCAGTTCAGGTTAATGGCTAACATATGCAAAAATACTTACCAAGTAAACAATTTGTCAGGATAATACTCATTACTCTCTTTCTAGGCTCTCTGGTTTTTTTAGTTGGTAAAATTTTAAATAAAAAAACAGTTTGGCAGAGTAAGTCAGGAGAAGAGTTGGTTAAATTAATTAAAGAAGATGATTTTTTCTCACAAGACACAGATGAAGACGGGCTTTATGATTGGGAAGAGTCTCTTTGGAGTACGAACCCAGCACTAAAAGATACAGACAGTGATGGAGTAGATGATAAAAAATTTGTCGAGAATAAAAGGAAAGAAATAGATGTCGACGAAACATACAAATCAGATCCCAACAACGAAACAGAAGTTTTCGCTAAGCAGTTCTTTACTACAGCTTCTGTTTTAAGCCAGAGCGGATCGTTCAATCAAGAAACGATAGATCAATTCTCACAAGGGGTTGGAAAATCAATTTCAAATTTTACTATAAAAGATAAATATAATCTTGGAAGCCTCAAACTCTCAGGGATTTCAGCAGAAAATTATTACAAAAATTTTGAAGCACTTTATAATTCTCTTCCGCACAAAGAAGTTCGAGAGCTTGAAAATATTGCATTACTCATTCAAAATCCAGAAGATACAACAGCTCTTGATAATATTGCTAAGATAAATTTAATGTACTCAAAGCTTGAAGACGGTCTTCTTGCGATGGAGGTTCCCTATAATGCTTCAGGAGGTCATTTGTTTCTTTTAAACAACATTAACAAGGTTGCAATAGTGATTTTAGAATCTAGAAATATTGAATATGATCCTCTGAAAGTTACAACATATTTGAGTAAATATGATGAATATTCTAAAAATGTAAGTAGTTCCTTGTCTACATTAGCTTCTTATTTTAATCAAAATGGTATAATAAATTAAATTTTATTATGAATTATTTTCTCAAAAACATAATACTCTCTTCTATATTTATTTCTCTCGTCTCTTTTTCTATTTTTCCGCAAAGTGCCGGAGCTCAAGTTGTGGGTGCTGGCGGAAATGCACAAGGTGGTTTTAATATTCAAGGTCTTGGAGCAGTAGCGGCTAGCTGTATTGATTTACCAGGGTTGATTTCTGATGGTATCGGAGCGATAGGAAATGCTCTAGGTTTTGGTATTGATCCAACAGACCCAACTAGTGCAGTAGGTGCTGTAAATGATGCAATGTCTGTGCCAACAAAAGATTCACAAACAAGAACAAATACTAAAAACACAGAAAAAGAGGTCAATGCAAATAATAAAAAAGAGCAGTGTCTAGACGCGATTGCTCGGTACGCTGTGCTCAAAGTTATCGATAAAATAACTCTGATGACCGTCGAGTGGATCAACAGTGGTTTCCAAGGAAACCCATTCTATCCAGAAGATCGACCAAACTTCTTTGAGCAGATTGCTAAAGATGAAGTAACTAGTTTCACCGGGTGGTTCTCAATTAACCCAGCAGATTATCCTTTCGGCCAAATCATATCCGAAACGATTCTTCTCACTGTTCAAAATAGATTACAAGACAATTTGAAATTTTCTTTAAACCAAGTCCTTCAACACAATAACCAATATGCAAGTTATTCAAACTTCCAAGCGCGGTTTAGTGTCGGAGGATGGGCAGGTTATACAGCTTTCGCTCAACCAAACAACAACGTTTTCGGAAACTATCTTATGGCAAACAACCACCTTGCTCGCCAGACAGCAGGAACAAATATTAATATTACAAAAAATTTCCAACAAGAGTTAAACGAAGGTGCTGGATTTTTAAACCAAAGAGAGTGTGCGAAAACTGCACTTAATGATAGTAACTATACGGCGGGAGACGAATATATTGATCCAACAAATGCCCTTTATCTTGGAAATTATCCTTTGGTGCCTGCGGGTCAGGTTATGCCAGCGAGTATTTATCAAGGTTTACCTCAAGCCGTCATTGACTACTTGGTAGGTATTTTTGGACCCATGCCACTTAGTCAGTCTGACTCTATAGCGCAAGCTGGAGAATATAATTTTATAGTCCAAAGAAGTACTTGTGTCCAATGGAAAACAGTTACTCCAGGTAGACTTCTTGCCGAGCAAACAACACAAGTTTTGGGTTCACCTCTTCGAAATCTAGAACTAGGGGACGAGTTGAATGAAAACCTCGGACTTATTTTTGATGCACTTGCTGCTCAGCTTTTCCAAAGTGTTGCCGGAGGAGTTCGGTCTCTTTACCGTACAGATGGGGTGTACAGTTCAAATCCAAATGATCCAAACTATAACGCTGTTTGGGCACAAAATAACGATTCTAACTTCGGATCAAATTCTCAACAAACATCAGTAATAACAGCTGTAAACGGAAGTGGCACAGCCACAGATCCAGGAATTGTTTCTATACAACAAAATTATATGCTTCAAGCAGGAGTTGCGATGCAATCCCTCAATACATTGATTAGAGATATACAAACTCTTGACTATTGTGTTCCTGGGCCAAACCCACAGTGGTATGAAAATGGTTCTATAAATCTTCAAAACTCTATTGCCTCAATATTACCTGGTCAAACTGCTGCTTACTATGGAGACAGAGTTCAAGAATTTACAGGCGTGAATGTTCCTGATTCGGCTGTTCCAAATTATGAACAATTTGTTGCATTTATTAACTTCATTCTAGGTAAATACAGAGATGCTGTTTTTGCTGAGTATCCGCTTCTTGGTACTCCACCAGCTGTTAGACCGGCCGCTACAAACCTATATCTACAAATAGAAGAATATACAAATAGAATGACAAATTTACAGTCGCAAATAAATGGACTTACATCTGTTATGCCACAACTTCAACTTATTCAAAGTCAGCTTGCCGCGTTGACCCCTGCTCAGCAAGCCGACACAAACAGTCCAGAAATGCAAACAATATCATCTCTTTTGGCTCAAGTTTCAAATCAAGGCGTGTTAGTAAACCAAGGTCAGTATAATCAACTTCAGCAAGACATAATAAATTACAACTCTCAGGTTTTTGCGGTTAATAACTATATAAACCAATGTATCCAAGAGGTTAATAACAACAACTATCCTGGCTTAAACGAGAGAGTTGTTTACCCATATCCTTCGATATCTCAAAACCCTTCTTTTGGTCAAATTCCAGGTCCTGGACCAAACCCAAACTACTTTATGAACAACATAAGTTTCGGTGACGATACAGGTCAGATTGATCTTTCAAACTTCAACGGTCAAAACCTAAACATTCCAACAGTGAACACTCAGACGTTTGCCAACCGTCTACAATCTCTTTTCTAACGATTTACACATTATAAATCTCTGGTTTCTAGGAAGAATGATATAATTCTTTTATAGTGAATTGGGTGTGCGTATAATGAAAAAAATAGCAATTTTTATCGCTTCGATATTCGTCGTTTTCTCTGGGTATTTTCTTGCTCCAGCGCCTTTGGTGCATGCGCAGACAAACTCTGTCTCAACGGGCGAGCTTACTGGTCAGACAAATATAGAAACAGCTCTCAGTAGTGGGTGTGATATACTTACTAACTTTTCTTTGTGTGTGCTTTCGTTTATTTACCATGTTATTTTGGGAGTTTCTTTTTGGGTTGTTGGTTTGGTTGCCAATATTTTCGACTTTTTCCTAGGATATACACTGAATTCAGAGGCCTATCAGTCAGAATTCATAGTGAAAGGTTGGGGAATCATCCGTGACATTGCAAACGTCGCATTTATTTTCACACTTTTGTATCTAGCAATTCGTCATATTTTGGGAATGAGTGCGAAAAAATATATACCAACTCTTATTATTGTCGCTTTGCTTTTAAATTTTAGTCTATTCTTCACTCGAGTTGTTGTCGACGCCGGCAATATTTTAGCCAGAGCTTTTTATCAAAGTATAAATATTGAAAATGACGAATATTCTGCAGAATCAGGATATAGAGGTATTTCAGCGGCTTTGGTAGAGAAGATAAATCCTCAGCGACTTTTGAGTGAATCTATCTTTAAACAGCAAATAACAACAGGAGATGTTTCTACAACAACGGGCGGGGTCATAGGCTCAGGTACGGCATTTGCAGCTCAAGATCTAGAAAAAAACATGGCGTTTTATGTGGGAGTTTTCTTATTACTTGCCTTTGTTAACTTCACATTAGCTGGAATATTTTTATCGGTTGCATTACTTATGGTAGGAAGAACTGTTGGTCTTTGGTTTGCGATGATTTTCTCGCCAATCGCCTTTATTACCTTGGCCGTTCCAGGAAGTGGGGGATTTGTAAAACAACTTAGTTTTGATACGTGGAAAGATACTGTCTTGAAACTTTCTTTTGTTGCTCCGATATTTATTTTCTTCTTATACTTAACAATCATGTTCTTGACTATCTTTTTCGAAACACCGATAGCCGTTGAAAGCCAAGATACATTTATGCGTATTATGTCGGTCTTTATACCGTTTATATTTGTGATAACGATTCTGAAAATATCTAAAACAACAGCAGAGGATATGGCGGGAACAATTGGTGGAACAGTGAAGAGTTTGGTTGGAAAAGCTCTTGGCGTGGTTGGTGGCGTTGCGCTCGGTGGAGCAGCTTTTGCAGGAAGAGCTGTTCTTGGAAGAGTAGCAGCGGGTGAACTTGCAACTGGTAATTATGAAAAAAGAATCGCTGACGCCAAAGGTTTTAATAAATGGCGATTGATGGAACAACGAGCTCTTCTTAAAAAGGTTGAAAGCAGTAGTCTTGATATAAGAAATGCTCCAAAAGCAAAAGGTTGGGTTGGGAAAGCCTCTGGAGTTGTTGGTGGTGGATTTTCTTCTGCTATGAAAGATTTTGGTGGAGATAAAATGACGTTTGGTAAAGGAAGTGATCAAAATCGAAAGAAATTTGAAGAAGATGCTGAAAAGAGAAGACTTAAATTGGGTGAAGAATTATCTAAAGTTTCAGACTCTGAAAAGTTGGATATTGAAATTAAAGAAAAAACTTATAAAGAAAAGTATAAAGTTCAAAAAGAAGAACTTGACGCTATAAAAAAAGAACGATCTGTTATTAGTGAAAAGCTTATAGAATTAAATAAGCCTGGATTCAAAACACCCGAGCAATTAAAAGAAAAAGAAGAATTAGAAAAGAAAGAGCAGGATGTAAAGAAACGAGAAGACGATAAGAGCGCAGAAGTACAAAAAATTGAAAAAGAAGAGAAACCTCTAAATCTAAAGGATGAGCAAAAAAGAAGAAGAGACGAGTACGCAAGAACTGTTAAAGAAGGATGGATTGCGGTTGACGGAAGAAGTTTGTTTAATCCTTACGGTATTGCGACGGGTAATGCTCAGCAAACCGCAAATAAAATAAGAAAAGAAGAGAAGGCAGAAAGTGATGATGATAAGCTTGTAAAAATGATAAAGAAGGTTGTTAAACAGGGGGAAAAAGCAGAGAAAGAAGAATCGGGTGAAGGAAAAGAAGAGGAAAAGAAAGAAGACAAGTCAAAAGACGAAGAGAAAAAATAATATATGGATGATAATCAGAAAAAATTAATAGCTGAGCAAATGAAAAAAATCCCGACAGAAGTTCGGGAGGCTATTAATGCATCTGATTGGGAGAGAACTATCTTTAACATTGGTCGTGAACATAAAATGCATATAGATGATATCGACACGCTTTCCGTTGAAACAATTTTGACTATGATTGGCCTTGAGCATCCAAAAGATTATCCTGATAATATCCAAAAAAGAATTGGTTTAAACGACGAAGAGCTGATGAATATCGTTGAACAAGTAAATGAACGGCTTTTCTCTAAAATCCGCGAAGCGCTTCGGATTCACTATGAAAAGGTTGCAACAGGTGAGATTATGGCAGATGATGAAAAGGATGAACTTCACCATGCAGGAGTTGATTTAGATGATGATTATGCTCCGCGAACAGAAAAAAAAGAGATTTTAACGATGATTAATAAAAAAGAGCCGGAACCAAAGCCACAACCCGCACCTGTCGCTACGCCACCAAAACCACCGGTGGTAGAAGTTAAAGCTCCAATAAATATCCCGGAAAAACTCATGGAAGAAAAAGTAATTAAAATTCCTGAGATAAAATTTGATCCATATCGTGAACCGATTGAGTAAGTAGAAAGTATTTAGTATAGGGTATACAGTATAAAAAATCCCTCACGGGATTTTTTCATCCACAATAATTTATAAAAAATACTGTATACACAATACTAAATACGGTATACTGTACACATGCGATTTCAAGTCCCACAGTTTATTGAGATTGAAGATAAAATCTTTGGTCCCTTTACATTTAAACAATTCATCTATCTTTTAGGTGGAGCAGGTGGAGGGTATGTTTTTTACAAAGTTCTACCACTTCTTATCGCTATACCGGTTATTATGGTTGTAGTTTCTTTGGCTCTGGCTCTAACTTTCTATAAAGTGAATGGCCGTCAGTTTTCAGATGTTTTACAATCTTCATTCGTCTATTTTTTTAGAAGTAAACTTTTCATTTGGAAGCAACGAGCCCCAGAAAAGAGTAAAAGTTTACCAAGCTCTCAGTCAAATGTGGCGCTAGAGAATGGTTTACCAAAACTTACAGAAAACAAACTAAAAGATATTTCATGGAGTCTGGATGTTTTAGATATGAATAAGAGAAAGTAATATATGGCATTAAACGCGCGCGCATCACAAGAATTCGTACCGATAAAGGAGATACAAGACGGTATCGTCGTTTTAAAAGACGGTGGTCTTCGAGCTGTGCTTATGGCGTCTTCGGTAAATATTTCTCTTAAATCAGAAGATGAACAAAATGCGATTATTATGCAATTCCAAAACTTCTTAAACACCTTGGATTTTTCACTTCAAATCTCTATTCAATCGAGAAAATATGATGTTACTTCATATCTCGAAACACTCGAAGAGAAATTAAAGACTCAAACAGAGCCTCTTTTGAAAATCCAAACTCAAGAGTATATGCAATTCATTCAGAATTTCACAGACAATGTTAATATTATGACGAAGCACTTTTTTATTGTTATTCCGTATACCCCTGCAGTGATCGCCACTTCTGGTGGATTTTTAGATAAGATTTTACCAAGTTCAAAAATAGATAAAGATAATAATAAAAAATCAGAGTTTGAAGCATATAGGTCTCAGCTTGAGCAACGTGTCGCACTTGTCCAACAAGGTCTTTCACGAGTAGGAGTTAGAACAGTCGCTCTAAAAACCGATGAAGAAGTTGAACTTTTCTACAAAGTCTTTAATCCAGGAGAAGCAGAGTCTAAAATAAACTTTGGTAATAAAGAATAATATGGGATTTTTAGATAATATTTTAAAAACAAGCAAATCTGGATCCAAAAAGCGTGAAATCATGCCGGTTTTGCCGAAAGAGATTTATGAAGCAGCGACCCTAGAGCTTCAGGATATTTTAGCTCCATCAGCTCTTAAAGTTTCTCCAAAAAATTTAAATCTAGGAGATAAGATTACCCGAACATATTTCGTTATCTCATATCCAAGGTATCTTTCTGATAATTGGTTTACGCCTATCATTAACCTCGACAAGATTTTTGATGTTGCTATTCATATTCACAACATAAATACTGAAGATATTTTAAAGAAATTCCAGAAAAAGGTCGCTGAAGTCCAGAGTCAGATAAATGTTCGTGAATCAAAAGGTTTAGTCCGTGATCCAGTTCTTGATACTGCGTATCAAGATTTAGAAAATTTACGAGACAGTCTTCAGCAAGCACAACAGAAAATGTTTGATGTTGGGCTTTATATAACCATCTACGCTGAGACAGAAAAAGAGTTGTCGAAAATAGAAAACGAAATCAAATCAATGCTTGAGTCAAAACTCGTGTATATCAAGCCAGCACTTTTCCAACAAGATGTTGGATTTAATAGTGTTATTCCAACAGGGAACGACTTTTTGGCAATTCATCAAAAACTTAATTCAGAGCCACTTTCAAGTCTTTTTCCATTTGTTTCTTTCGACCTATCATCAGATAAGGGTATTTTATATGGAGTAAATAGACACAACTCATCCCTTATTATCTTTGATCGTTTTTCTCTCGAAAACTATAACTCTGTTACTTTCGCTAAATCTGGTTCTGGTAAGTCATATTCTACCAAGCTTGAAATTTTGCGAACGCTAATGTTTGATGCAGAAGTTATTGTTATCGACCCAGAAAGGGAATATGAATATCTCGCAGAAGCTATTGGTGGAAGATATTTCAATATTTCACTTTCTTCAGAGCACCATATCAATCCCTTTGATTTGCCAATGCCAACAGGAGACGAAACCCCGGATGATATTTTACGCTCGAACACGATTCAACTCGTCGGACTTTTCCGTATTATGCTCGGAGGGCTTAGCCCAGAAGAGGATGCGCTAATAGATAAAGCGATCACTGAAACATATGCGATGAAAGATATTTCTGCAGAATCTGATTTTGCAAATATTGAGCCACCACTTCTTTCTGACTTTGAAATGGTTCTATCAGGACTTGAGGGAAGTGAATCTGTTGTTACTCGACTTATAAAATACAGTCAAGGTACTTGGAAAAATTTCTTAAACCAACCAACAAACGTAGATATAAACAGAAAGTTTATCGTTTTTTCTGTGCGAGATATGGAAGACGATCTAAAACCTGTTGCGATGTATATCATTACACACTTTATCTGGAACGCTGTTCGAAAAAATTTAAAGAAAAGACTTCTTATTGTCGATGAGGCGTGGTGGATGATGAAGTCTGAAGACACAGCGAGTTTCTTGTATTCTATCGCCAAGCGAGGTAGAAAATATTACCTTGGTCTTTCAACGATCACTCAAGACGTGAACGATTTCATCAATTCTCCATATGGTATGCCGATTGTGACAAACTCTTCAATGCAAATCCTATTAAAACAATCAACAAGTAGTGCTGATGCTTTGCAAAAAGTTTTCAACCTAACAGACGAGGAAAAATATCTTCTTTTGGAGTCAGAAGTTGGAGAAGGAATTTTCTTTGCTGGGCTTAAACACGTAGCGATTAAAATCATTGCTTCATATACTGAAGATCAGATTATAACATCCGATCCATCTCAGATTTTGGCTATAAAAAAGGCTAAGGATGAATATAAAGAAGAAGAGGGTAAAAAAGATAAGAAAGCCTCAGTAGAAGCTAATACGTATGAAGTAGAATATGAACCAGAAGTCCCAAAAACTGAAGCAGAATTTAAAGCTTTAAAAGCTGAAAATAAAGAAACACCCTTGGAGACCTTATTACCAGAAGAACCTAGAAGTGTGTCAATAAATACTCCCACTAAGGTTTTAAAGAGTGAAACAGACGAAATGGAGGATGAAAATAATAAACTAGATGCAGAAATAGAAGAACTCGAGAAGATGTTCCGTGAACAAATATAGAATTCACAACATATAAGGCCCTTTTTCGTATCTTCTTGGTATAATAAATCCAATGGATACAGATAATAAAACAGTAGATGATAATAAGATAACAGGAGGCGAAAAAGATACACTTCATAATGCAGGTGTTGATTTAGCGCCTACTGAAGAAAAGAAAACAGAAAATTTTATAGACATAGATAATGCTCCGGCGATGGGCGATGATCCAGACCTTAAAAAAATAGGTCTAAATTTTATTGAAAAAGAAAATAAAGAAGACTTGAGTTTATTAAAAGAAAAGATGGATCAAGGTTCTTTAGGGATAAGTAAGCCTGCTCCTGTTCCTATAGTGCCAGTAAGTAATACTCCAGTTAAGACACAAGTAGACACAAATATCTCTGATTTAGAAAAAGAATTCAATCAAACCGTTGGTCAATCGAGTGTGTCGGCTAAAAATGAATCTCTAAACGAGAAAATCTTTAGCCTTAAGTCGATGCTTTCAAAGATACAAGAAAAATTAGGTTTAAAAAAGACAGAAGTGAAAGGAGAGTTAGATAATTTAAAAAAGGTAAAAGAAGATATTGCAAAAGATATTGAAAATATTAAAGAATTAGAAAGTTCAAAAGGGAAGATTGAAAGCCAGTTGAGTAAAGTTGAAGATTTAAAAGGAGAAATCTCTAATATCGAAAAAGAAGTAGAAGAAGAATTGAAATCTTAGGTTTATTATGAAAAGCATATTGTCAAAAAAAATAATATTCTCTCTTTTTGTTTTTTTGACGTTTCCATTTGCTATTAATGCACAGACCCTCGAGCTTCGAGCGTCCTCTCTGTATCCTTCAACAGGGGATAATGTTTTAATTTCTCTGTCGTCTTCAGACACAGATATAAACGGTCTTGAAGTATCTTGGTATAAAGATGGTAAATTTGATAAAAAAGGAGCTGGGCTTAAAAACTATAATTTTATCGTTAGCGATAAAGGTAATACTATTAAAGCCTCTGTTAAAGTAGGTACTCGAGTGTTGGAGCAATCAATCAAAATAAGCCCGTCATCAATTGATGTGCTCTGGGAAGTTGCAGGAGGATATGAACCACCATTTTATAAAGGGAAAATTATACCAATAAAGGGTTCAAGTATAAGGGTTGTGGCTATTCCACAGATTAAAAATGAAAAAGGACTTGTTTTGGATTCCAAAGCTTTTGTATATGCATGGAGAAAGGACGGGTCTAATTTCCCGGGGCAGTCAGGTTATGGTCTAAATAGCTTTGTCTATTCTCCTCAAATCTTAGACAGGAACAACACGGTAGAAGTTTCGGCTTCTGGATTCTCGCGGTCACTTTTAGCAAGCTCTACAATCACTCCTTTAAATAGTGAAATTCATTTCTATGAATATAGTCTTGCTTATGGACCGCTTTACAACAGAGCCATAAAAACAAATCAAATTTTCGCAAAAAGAAATCTAAATATTATCGCTGAGCCATATTTTATTTTTACAAACAATCTAAATGATCAATCGCTAACAACAGAATGGAAAGTAAATAACGTGGTTACAAACACAGAAGACAGAAATGTTTTATTGCTTAATATTGCTGATAATGTAAATAAAATAGATTTAAGTTTCAAAACAAATAATAAAAATCAATTACTGCAAGAAAATTCACGACCATTACGATTAAATATTGTAAGCAATGAATAGTTTTATTAAAAAATTCATATTCGTTTTTTTTCTAGCAGTAGGTTTTCTAGGTGTTTTAGATGTCTCTAAAGCCGAGGCTTGTCAGATAATAGATTCTGGAACAAATTTTAGACCATCTGGTACGATAAACAGTTTTAACGATGAAGGGGAGTGGATATATTTTGATGTTCAAACACAAAATTGTAATACGAATCCATCAAACAGATTAGAAATTAGATTCATTGATATCGACACAAGTAATATGTCCGAAAGACCAATCCAGTCAGTTTCTGTGGAAATTGGTCAAACAGGCACACTCAATTCAAACCTTAACTTTAAAACAAATCAAAGTAGTTTTACGATACCGATTTTACTTAGAGAAGAAGGTAATCAAGGAGATTGTAATTTTGATGATGGTACAAATTGGGCTCTTCTTATTGGGAGTCCTGCCCTCCTAGCTCTTCAATCTGCTTTCTCTGATATTCCAGATTGTATGCTTTTCGCTAAAATATTTGATACAAATATAGGGGCAATTATGCACTCAGAAGGCTCTGTAACAAGCCCAAAATTAGTTTATGAATGCGAGGGAATATGCGATACTAACTGGGTTGTCGGATGTCCGTCTAGTACCTCTAACGCAGGCTTTCCTCCAACTCCACTAACCTACGGGCCACCGAACATTTGCTCGGTGGATGATGGAGTAATCCCTAATGTCACTACGAGCGAAGGAGCGGGAAGTACTACGGGTAGCACCCTCACATACTCAGAAGAGGCCTTGGCTCCACTACCTGGTTTTTCTAATGCACCAGATCTGGGAGAATTTCTAGAAGCCTTGTTTACTATTTTGATTGTTATTGCCGGACTTTTGGCGCTCATTATGATTATAGTTGGCGGAGTAACATACATGACATCGGACGCTCTTGGTAAAAAGCAAGACGGTAAAGAATATGTGATAAACGCTATTGTTGGACTTATTTTGGCTCTTGGCGCCTGGGTTATTTTAAACACAATCAATCCAGATTTGGCACAAGATTTAAATATAAATATTCCTGTGGTTGAGCTCGGTAATTATAATGTTGATTCTTCAGGTATTGTTTCTGAAACACCCGGACCATCAGGAACATCTTCTATCTGTAAAGATCCAAACGTGAATCAAGTACCAAACTGTCCAACCTGCCAAGCGATACCAGCACCTGTTCAATCTCAAGTTGCAAACAATAGAGCAACTCCATCTACTGTGAGTAAACTAGTCGCATTACAATCTTCTATATCTGGTATTCCATGGACAGTAACCGAAGGATTTTCTCCAAGTCGTGCACACTGCGCTAGATGTCACTATATTGGAACTTGCATAGATGCGGACTTCACAACGGCCCCAACAAATATAAACATAAAAGCTTTTATAGATGCGGCAAAAAGTAATGGTTTGAAGGCTCAATATGAAACAAGTAGTGCTTCTGAATTTAATTCCTTAGTACAGTTTGGGTTAATACCAAAACAAGAAGTTCTTTTGTTCCCAGGTACTTGGATTTCTGGTTCACATTTTTCAGTATATAATCATTAATATTCATGTCACAAAAACTTTTTAAAATTTTACTTATCTCTGTCTTGGCAATCGGGCTTATTATCCTCGGTGTTATTTTATCCCGAGCAAAGAATAAAAAAGACGCAGCTCAAATCCAAACAAACATAGAAAATCCATTTGGGATTGATTCAGACGATACTTCTTTTGGTGGTCCTGGAAATAATAGCGGTAATAATGGTCAAACAAATCCCGATGGAACCCCAACAGACGTAAATACTGTGCCAGTGGATTTTGTTTCAAACGAAGATTCACCGATTGTAAAAAAGATAAGTGAAGAACCTGTCGCCGGTGGAACATTTGTCTATGTTGAAAGAGATATTATCCTTCCTGAAGAAGTATCGGCAAACCTAGTAGAAGGGTATGACTTTACAGGGTATCCATCACTTAAGTTTGGAGACGATAGAAAGGAAGTTCTCGATGTAAAAACAGTATTAAATAGACAAACACCATCGCCTGCACTTGCGATCGATAATGCCTTTGATACAACTCTTAAAAATGCAGTGATTGAATTCCAAACAAAAAACGGACTTGCTCCTGATGGAGTTATTGGTGCTGCAATGTATAAAAAACTAAATGAGCTTCAAGGTATAAAACCAAAAGTAACAAAAGCACCCCTAAAAGAAACAGTAGAATTTGTTCGGTTTATTGATAGAGCAAATGGATACATCTATGATTTTCCAACTCGAAAAGATGAGAAAGAGTCTCTTGTCTCCAACACATCAATTCCAAGAACATATGAAGCATTTATCGGTTTGGATAAAACAAAAATACTGATGAGATATTTGAAAAATGGCGTTGTTGAAAATGTGATGGCAAGTATAAAAAAGGCAGATATTATACCAACCCCTGGAACAAAAGTTATTGGAACACTTGAAACAAAACTTCTATCAAATAAAATAACATTCGCTTCAGTAATACCAAACACTCAAAAGATGTTTTATTTAAGTAAAGAATCATACGGTACTGACGGAATCATCTACGACACAAAAACAGCAACATTGAAAAAAGTTTGGGGCTCTAAGTTTTCTGAGTGGATTCCACAGGCTTTAACAGAAAATACAATATCTTTAACAACACGAGCTTCTGGAATATTTCCAGGTAACTCGTACATCTTAGATATAAAGAATAATAGTCTAAAAAATATTATTTCAAATATAAATGGTCTCACTACTAATGTCAGTCCTGACGGTAAAATGGTTATCTATAGTTCATACGAAAATAATTCATTAAAAACGTTGCTACTAAATATTACAACAGGGCAGATTAGTGATTTTTCTCCAACAACACTTCCTGAAAAATGTGTTTGGACAAAAGACAGTAAAATAGTTTATTGCGGTGGTCCTGCAAGTGTTTCGCCAGCACTCTATCCAGATGATTGGTACAAAGGGGAAGTTCTTTTCACTGATATCCTTTGGAAAATAGATGCGACCACAAACACTTCTAAAATTTTACTCGATGGCGGAAAGATCCCAACTCAAATAGATATTACCAATCCGATAGTCAACGATAAACAAGATTATTTCATCTTCACAAACAAGCATGATATGAATATGTACGGTGTAGATTTAAGTAAACTTTAAAACAAAAAGACCCGCAAGCTTCGCTTGCGGGTCTTTTTGTTAATAGTAGACAAAAATATACATTTAAGTAATATGTTTACTATGAATCCCGTTAGTGGTCGTGGTCGCTAACGGGAAATATAATTTAACTGGAACATAAAAAATATATTAAAAATTTAATTCAAGGCAGAGTTTCGGGAGACCGCGACCTGTTACTAACGGGATGAAAATAAATAACTTAGAAATAAATAAAAGAGAAAAGTCGATTGTTGAAATAAAAGGTGAGGTAGAAACAGCAGATTTTGAACTTGCTCGGGAAAAAGCTATCGCAAAGCTCGCGGAACATATTGAAATTGATGGTTTCCGAAAAGGAAAAGCTCCAAAAGATATGGTGATTAAAAAACTTGGCGATCAAATCATATTAGAAGAGATGGCGCAGATTACTCTAGGGAAAGTCTATCCACAAATCATCACTGAAAATAAAATTGACGCTATTGGCTATCCGCAAGTAAATATTACAAAGCTCGCGAGCGGTAATCCTCTTGGTTTTACCATACTAACTGCCATTATCCCAGAAATAAATTTACCTGATTATAAATCTCTTTCAAAAGAAATTATTAAAAATGCCGAGAAGGGAGAAGTAAAAGATGAAGAATATGAAAGCTTTATTAAGCAAATTAAACGAGCAAAAGCCCACGATGATTTTCATAAAGCAAATCCAGGGGTGAAGGGTCACGACCACGGGGAGGTGAAAGATGAGGATTTACCTGAGCTTGATATGGAGTATCTAAAAACTCTTGGAAACTTCTCTGATATGAATGATTTTGAAACAAAAGTTAGAGCCGACATTCTAAGAGATAAAGAATTCAAAGCTAAAGAAAAAACAAGGCTTGCACTTATTGAAGCAATAGAAAAAGATACTAAGATTGATGTTCCAGAAATATTAGTTGCTTCTGAAACAGAAAAAATGCTAGCTCGAATGAAAAGTGATATCGAACGAATGGGCTTAAAGTATGAAGATTATTTAAAAAGTCTAGGAAAATCTGATGATAATATCCGAAAAGAATTTAAGGATGACGCTGAAAAAAGAGCAAAAGTTCAAATGATTGTCGGAGAAATTGCTGTTAAGGAAAACCTAAAGCCGGATCCAGAAAAAGTGAAAGAGGAGGTTAAAAAAATAATGGAAGCTTATAAAGATGCTAATGAAAACAATGCCAAAATGTATATAGAAAGTGTTTTGGTAAATGAAGAGGTGTTTAAGTTTTTAGAAAATCAAAAGTA
>JACCDT010776591.1_pt1 | contig 37620 bp, 31 predicted proteins | sample 7446291 | NCBI WGS metagenome assembly JACCDT01 (sample SAMN15323446, study PRJNA562643) | freshwater metagenome | isolation source: river surface water | place: USA:Blue River Watershed | collected 2017-08-17
AGGCGCAGGGCGTCGGCGGCGATTTCCAGCAGGTGTTCGGAGTCGCCCTCGGCGCCAGCGGCAGAGATGACGGCTTCGAGCTGGGCCTGCTCGGCAGCCAGCGCGTCAAAGTCGGCGTCTTCTTCGGCGTAGGCGGCGTACACCTCTTCCAGGCGCTGCTTGGCCGCAGCCACTTCGCCCATGCCGCTTTCAACCGACTGGCGCACAGTGTGCTCGGGGTCGAGCTGGGGTTCCTGCGGCAGGTACCCGATCTTCAGGCCCGCCATCGGGATGGCTTCGCCCTCGATGTCCTTGTCGATGCCGGCCATGATCTTGAGCAGCGTGGACTTGCCCGAGCCGTTGAGGCCAAGCACGCCAATCTTGGCGCCGGGGAAGAAAGAAAGCGATATGTCCTTGAGGATCTGGCGCTTGGGCGGCACGATCTTGCCGACCCGGTTCATCGAGAAAACGTATTGAGCCATTTGGAAACCCTGAAATATGCAAGCAACCCTACATTATCCCAGCTTGTGGTGACAGGGCTACCTACAATCGCAGACCATGCCCCCGAAAATCCTCATCACCGGCGGTGCCGGCTACATTGGCTCGCACACGGCGGTAGAACTCATGAACGCCGGCCACGAGGTGGTCATCGTCGACAACCTGTGCAACAGCAGCATCCAGGTGCTGGACCGGCTGCATCAGCTGTGCGGCCCGAAATTCGTTTTCGTGCAGGCCGATGTGCGCGATGGCGCCGCCCTGGGCCGCCTTTTTGTCGAACACGACATCGAAGGCGTGATCCACTTTGCTGGCCTCAAGGCCGTAGGCGAATCGGTCGCCCAGCCGCTGCGCTACTTCGACAACAACGTTGGCAGCACCCTGGCCTTGCTGCAGGCTATGGACCGCGCCGGTGTGCGCCGTATCGTCTTTAGTTCGTCCGCCACCGTCTATGGCGATCCCGACAGCGTGCCGATCAGCGAATCGGCCCGCCTGCAGGTGACCAACCCCTACGGCCGCACCAAGCTCATGTGCGAGGACATCCTGCGCGACCTGCAAAAGGCCGATGCGCGCTGGCAGGTCGCCATCCTGCGCTATTTCAACCCGGTGGGCGCGCACGAGAGCGGCCTGATCGGCGAGCACCCGAACGGCATCCCCAACAACCTGATGCCCTTCATCACCCAGGTGGCCGTGGGCCAACGCGAATTTCTGAGCATTTTTGGCCAGGACTACCCCACACCCGACGGCACCGGCGTGCGCGACTACATCCATGTGGTCGATCTGGCTCAGGGCCATCTGGCGGCGCTGAACCACCTGCAAGACAGGCAGGCCAGCATCACCGTCAACCTGGGCACCGGCCGGGGTGTGAGCGTCAAGGAACTGGCCGACACCTTCGCCCGAGTCAACGGCGTTCCCATCCCCTACCGCTTTGTGGACCGCCGGCCGGGGGATGTGGCCACCCTGTGTGCTGACACCACACTGGCCCACAACGCCCTGGGCTGGCAGGCCCGGCTGGACGTGGAGCGCATGTGCACAGACGCGTGGCGCTGGCAGTCGGGCAACCCCGAGGGCTACCAGTGAACCCTGCGCCGCTGCATGTCCTGCTGGTCATCACCAAGGGCGAGATCGGCGGCGCGCAAACCCATGTGATCGAGCTGTGCCGTGCCCTGCGCGGCCAGGTGCGCTTCAGCGCGGTCATCGGTGGACAGGCCGGCACCTTTCTCGAACAAGCCCTGCAGGCGCAGGACGTGGCCACGCACACCCTGCCCGCGCTGCGCAACTCGCTCAACCCGCTGCGCGTGCTGGCATCGGTGCGTGCCCTGCGCGCGCAGATGCGCGCCGACCCGCCCGACCTGATCCACGCGCACAGTGCAGTGGCCGGCGTGGTCGCCCGCCTGGCCGGCAAACTGGGCGACACGCCGGTGGTCTACACCGTGCACGGCTTTGGCTTCAAACCCCAGGCACCGGCGCTGGTACGCCTGAACGCCTGGCTGGCCGAAGCGGTACTGGCGGCCTGGACCACGCGCATGGTCTGCGTGTCCGAACACGAAAAAACCCTGGCGTCCCGCCTGCCCATGGACCCCGCACGCGCCAGCGTCATCCCCAACGCCATCGCCGACGTGCTCTGGCACAGCGACCAGCACACGCCCGAACCCGGCCTGGTGATGGTGGCACGCATGGCCCCCCCCAAACGCCACGACCTGCTGCTGCAGGCCCTGGCCCTGCTGGCCGAGGGTGGCCTGCGCCCGGCCACCCGGCTCCTGGGTGACGGCCCGCAGCGCATGCAGCACCAGCGCCTGGCTGGCGAACTGGACCTGCCGCATGCGGTGTTCAGCGGCGACGTGCACAACGTGCCCGAGCAGCTGGCGCAGCACCAGATCTTTGTGCTGTTGTCGGACCACGAAGGTTTGCCGATTTCGCTGATCGAAGCCATGCGCGCCGGCATGGCCATCGTCGCCAGCCGGTTGCCCGGCGTGGAAGAACTGCTGCTGGATGGCAAAAGCGCCCTGCTGGTGGACAACGACCCCTTCGAGATCGCCCAGGCCCTGCGCCAGCTGCTGCAGGATGCGCCCTTGCGCCAGCGCCTGGCCACCGCGGCGCGCTCGTGCTACGACGCCCGCCACAAACCCGAGGCCATGGCCGCACAGCTGCTGCAGGTCTACGAAGAAGCCCCCCTGCTGCCCACCGCCGCCTGGCCAATGACGCTGCCGCGCCGCCACCGCGCCGCGCTGGCCTCCGAACACGCACGCCAGCAGCACAGCCAGCTCTTGTGGGCCTTGCTGGGCACGTCGGTGCTGGCGCTGGCGGGCCTGCTCGGTCAGTGGCTGCGCCAGCAGGGCTGGGTGACGGTGGACTTCAGCCGCACCGTGCTGGCCTGCCTGCTGCCCTATGGTGTGGCGGCCCGCCTGCTGTACCGCGGTGCACACCTGCCGGCGGCCGAGCGCGGCGTGCTGCTGCTGGTGACCACGGCCGTGCCCTTTGTACTCACGCCGCTGGGCTTTGCCCTGACGCAGACACCCTATTCGCGCAGCGCCCTGCTGCTGAGCTACCTTCTGACCACCGCCTGGTTCTGGCTGGGGTACCGCTGGCTGATCGCGCCGCGCGCCCTCAAGCTGCTGTACTGGCACGAAGCACAACCCACTCGCCTGCAGGCGCTGCTGGCACGGCTCGGACCGCAGGCCGAAGCAGCGGCCCGCGAGCGCCTGCAACTGCTGCGCTGGCCTGCGCACTGGCAGAACGACCCCGGACAGTGCCCGGCCGCGCTGGCAGTGCAGGGTGCGCTGGCCGACGCACCCGAAGCCGGCACGCCGGCGCAGCCGCAGCGCCACGCCATCCTGACCACGCTCAAGCTGCACCATGTGCGGCTGTACGGCGCGCTGGCCGTGGCCGAAGCCCTGTCGGGTCGCGTGCCCGATGAAGTGCTCGCCAGCGAGCTGTGGCAGCCGGACGGCAACCCGGCCTACGACCTGCTCAAGCGCGTGCTGGACCTGACAGCCGTGCTGCTCACCGCGCCCCTGTGGCTGCCGCTGGCGGCGCTGGTGGCGCTGGCAGTGCGGCTGGACAGCCCTGGACCTGCCGTGTTCAGCCAGTGGCGCACCGGTCTGCACGGCCAGCCCTTTCGCATCCACAAATTCCGCAGCATGCGCCACACGCCGCAGGACACACCGCAATTTGCCGGCGAGCATGACCCGCGCATCACGCGGCTGGGGGCTTTTTTGCGCAAGAGCCGACTCGATGAAATCCCGCAGCTGTGGAACGTGCTGCGCGGCGACATGAGTCTGATCGGCCCGCGTCCGGAGCAGACCGCCTTTGTGCAGCAGTTTGCCCAGGACATCCCCAGCTATCCCTGGCGCCACCTGGTGCGCCCCGGCCTGACCGGCTGGGCCCAGGTGCAGCAGGGCTACGCCGCCAGCGCGCAGGAAACCGCCGTCAAGCTCAGCTACGACCTGTATTACGTGACCCACTACAGCCTGGCCATGGACCTGCTGATCCTGGCCAAAACGCTGCGCACGGTCCTCACCGGCCACGGCGCCCGCTGAAAAGGAATGGCCATGGAACCACGCCGCGTGCTGCTGCTGACCGAAGAACAGGGCCACGGGGGCGTGCACACCGTGGTCGGCCAGCTGCGCGAACAACTGACTCGGCTGGGATGGACGGTCGAGGCTGTCAACGTGCGCAACGACCGACCGGGCTTTTTGCAACTGCTGGCCCGCGCCCGACAGGCGCAGGTGCTGGTAGCGTCCAACAACTTCAGCCCGGCCTACTGGGCCGTGCTGCTGGGCCTGCTCGCGCACCGGCCCAGTGTGGTGTGGGTGCACGGCCCGCTGGCCGAGGTGCTGCGCCAGCAGCCGGCCTCCTGGCCCAAACGTCTGCTGATGCGCTGGACCTGCCACATGGCCAACCTGCTGGTGTTCGCCTCGCGCACCTCGCAGGCCAGCCTGCAGCAGGTGTTTGCCCCCTCCGAACTGCCCCTGCAGGCGGTGATCCACAACCCGGCACCGCCGCCCTGCACCGACGAGGCGGCGATCGAATCCGTTGGCGTGGCACTGGGTTTCGTGGGCAGGCTGTCGGCCGAAAAGCGTCCACAGCAGCTGCTGCAGATGCTCACGCACCTGCCCGACGACCACCACCTCACGCTGGTGGGCGATGGCCCCCTGCTGCCCGAGCTGCAGGCGCAGGCAGCCGCCATGGGGCTGAGCGGCGGCAACGGCGCACCCGCCCGCGTGCGCTTTGCCGGCGCGCAGTCGGTGAGCGCGCAGACCTACCAGCACTGGCAGGCCACGCTGCTGTGCTCGGCTTACGAGGGCTACCCGATGGTGGCGCTCGAATCGTTGGCAGCCGGCGTGCCCTGCATCGGCACGCCCCTGCCGGCGCTGCAGGAAATGCTGGGACCGCAGGCTACGCTGTGGCTGGCAGCGCAGGACACGCCGCAAAGCCTGGCCCACACGCTGCAGCAGGCCCTGCAGGTGCCCCCGGGGCAGCGTCGCGAACAGGCCCAGGCACTGGCCCGTCAGCACAGCGCCGATGCCTTCGGCCAGCAGTGGCATGCACAATTGCTGCGCTGCACGCACCAACCTGCCGTCGGTGCCCGCACCGTGCACTTCGTCCACACCGGCCCGGCCTATATGCCCGAGCTGGCCGCCTACGAAACACACCTCACGCAACTCGGCCACCACTTTGTGCGCCACAATGACCCGGCCACCGTGCCGCTGGACGCCGACATCGTCTGGTGGATCTGCGGACGCGTCGATGCACACCACAGCCACCGCCTGCGCCGCAGCCTGCAGGTGCACGAATACGCCTCGGCCAGCGTGGGCCGCTGGCCCGCCCTGAAAGACCGCCTCAAGCGCTGGCGTCACCCGCGCCCCGAACACCGCGTCTTCCTCAACGACTGGGTGCGCGAGCGCATGGGCTTTGACGACGGCGTGCCCTGCAGCCTGCGCGACATGGGCGTGCCCCCCGCCTTTTTGCAGGCCAGCCCCGCCCTGGCGGTGGACCACGATCTGGTCTACCTGGGCGAGATGAGCCGCCTGCGCCACTTCCTGCCCGCGCTGCAGGCCATCTCGCAAGCAGGGCTCAAACTGCTGCTCATTGGCCAGGTGCCAGCGGAGCTGGAAGGCTTTTTGCGCCTGACGCCGGGCATCCACTGCACCGGCCGCATCGTCCAGGCCGAGGTGCCTGCCCAGTTGCTGCGCGCCCGCGCCGGCCTGAACCTGATGCCCGACCGGCTGCCGCTGGCCATGCAAACCTCAACCAAGGTACTGGAATACCTGGCCGTGGGCTTGCCGGTGCTCAGCAACGACTACGCCTGGGCGCGCACGGTGGCCGGGCAATACGCCGACCGTGTGCAGCTGCTGCAGGACCTCCGGTTGCCCGAGCGCTGGACGCAGGCCATGGCCCAGGCTCCGGCCTGGTCAGCCGACCGTTCCCCACTGCAAGGGCTGGCCTGGCCGCAGCGCCTGGCTGCCCTGCCCGTCTGGCAGTCACTGGGTTTAACCGAGGTACACCCATGACAAGCCACACTTTGCTGCGCGGCGGCACACTGCCGGCGGCGCTGGGCAGCCTGGTGTCGCTGGCCGCGCAGGCGGCCATGGCCTTGTTCCTGCTGGGCCTGTTCGAGCCGCAGGCAGTAGGCGCTTTCTCGGTCATCGCGCAAATCGCTTTTGGGTGGGCGACCCTGGCCTTGGCCCAGAGTCAGGTCAGCCTGTTGGCCAACCAGCACCTGCCCGCCCTGCCCACCGCAAGGCAAGCGTTGCGCACCAGCCTGCGTCGCTGGGGCTGGCTGCTGCCTGCAGCAGCACTGGCCGCCTGGTGGGCTAGTCCCCTGGACGCAGCAGGCCACGCCGCCCCAGGCTGGGCGCAATCGCTGGTTTGGGCTTCGGCCATCGCGCTGGTGCAGATGGGCTGGCTGCTGGCACAAAGCCTGACGCTGCGGATCCACTCGGGACTGTCGATCGCCTGGGTACGCCTGCTGCCGCCCGTGCTGGCGGCGGCGCTGGCTGGCGCCGCAGCGCTCGTGCTGGACTGGCGCAGCAGCAGCGCGCTGACCACGGCAGCCTTGTTGGGTTACACGGCCGGTGCGCTGTGGCTGCTGCCCGTTTGGCGCAGCCACGAACACCTGCCTGCCACCGCGGCAGCCAACGCGCAAGGCGATCCGCGCAGCGGCAGGCTCAAATTCATCCACACATTCAGCGATGTGCTGGTCGCCACTGCGCTGGCGGCGCACTGGACCTCGGTGTATGGCCCGGCACAAGCCGGCTGTCTGCTGATCTTGCTGCGCGTGACGGGTTTCATTCCGGCGCTGGTGAGCACGGCCTGGGCCCAGGTGGTACTGAGCCGTCCGCAGCAGCAACGCCCTTCTTCGGCCTTCGCCGCACTGGCCGGTGCAGCTGCTGTAGCCGCCTTGAGCCTGGCCATCGGGCTGGCCCTGCAAGCGGGCTGGTTGCACGGTGCATGGTCGTCGCTGGGTCCCTACCTGTGGCCGGTGGCGCTGTGGCAAATCGGCGCCAGCCTGATGGCCGCCGCCTCCCACCGGCCTTTCCGTTGCGGTCGCGCGGCGGGCTACACCCGCCAGTGCATCGCCATGAACATGGCCCAGGCCGCACTGCTGCTGCTGCCCCCCGTTCTGGGCTGGTCCCTGCAGATGCACCTGTGGGCACTGGCTGGTTTCTTGGGCATCGCCCTCTCGTTGCAAGCCCTGTGGGCTGCGCAGCTGGTCGAGACCCCGTCTGGAGACAGCGCATGACCCACACCTTTACGCACACTCGCCAGGGCAGCCTGGTCGATGTCCCGGGACTGGAAATCGGCCAACACACCCTGAGCACCCGGCTGACGGGCTGCAGCGTGGCCCTGGCGCGCGAGGGGGCTGTCGCGGCAGTCGATGTGAGAGGAGCCGCCCCCGGCACGCGCGAGACCGACCTGCTGGAGGCTTCGAATCTGGTCGAGAAAGTGCATGCCATCGTCCTGTGCGGCGGCAGCGCCTTTGGCCTGGATGCGGCCAGCGGCGTCATGCGCTGGCTGGACGAGCGCGGCATCGGCTTTGTCACCCCGCACGGTGCGGTGCCCATCGTGCCGGCCGCCGTGCTGTTCGATCTTCCCTTGGTGCGTGCAGGTGATGACCCTCGTGCACGACCCGACGCACAGGCAGGTTATGCCGCCTGCGAAGCAGCCAGCAAGCAAGCCCCCGCATCGGGCAACGTGGGAGCGGGTGCGGGGGCCAGCGTAGGCAAGCTGTTTGGGTCGCAGCGTGCCATGAAGGGCGGCATCGGCCACGCGTGTGTGCGGGTCGGTCCCTGGGTGGTGTCCGCCATGGTGGCCTGCAATGCTGTGGGGGACGTGCTGGACCCGGCCAGCGGTCGCATTCTGGCGGGCGCTCGCACAGCCGACGGCAGCACCCTGCTGGACACCCAGCGTGCCTTGCTGAATGGCCAGACTCTGCAGTCTCCCATTGCCGGGACGAACACCACCATCGGCATCGTCGCCACCAACGCACACCTGAACAAAGCACAGGCCAAACGTCTGGCCATGAGCGGTCACGACGGGCTGGCGCGCAGCATCCGGCCGGCACATACCCCATACGACGGCGACACCCTGTTTGCCATGGCCACCGGCAGCGAGCGCAGTCCGGCCGACTTGCTGCTGCTGTCAGTCATGGCCGCAGAAGCCTGTGCACTGGCCACGGTCGATGCCGTGCTGAGTGCACAGGACGTCCACACGCTGGCGGGCCTGCTTCCTGCCGCGAACACCCTCAAGCGCTGAGCATTTTTCTTCACTGTCCCAAGGACACACCCAACATGAAGATCCTGCCAAAAATTTTGTCCGCCCTGCTCATCGTGGGGGCCAACTTCGCCAGCGCACAGCCTGCTCCGCAACCGACTGCGGGGCTCATGCCCAACCCCGCTCAGGGCAAAAGACTCTTTGACAAACACTGCGCCACCTGCCACGGAGAGGATCTGAAAGGTTCTGACAAAGGCCCGCCGTTTTTGCATCCGGTCTATGAGCCATCTCACCACGGGGATGGCTCATTCCAGGCTGCGGTGCGACAGGGTGTACGTGCCCACCATTGGCAGTTTGGGAGCATGCCACCGATCCAGGGGGTCTCGCCTGACGAGGTGGCTCACATCACGGCTTATGTTCGCCAGCAGCAACGCCGGGTTGGCATCCGCTGACGACAGCGCTGATGGCTTATTGCCCGCTCTGGAGGGTCTTATCCAGCTTGGTCACGTCCAGGCCCATGGCAGCAAGCCGTGACAGCAGCGCAGCGTAACGTGCCTCATCCACGGCGGGGGTGCGCGACAGGATCCAGAGGTATTCACGCTGGGGCTCACTGATGGCCGCCAGCTCGTAGCGCTCATCCAGGTCAATCACCCAGTAATCGCCCCAGACCATTGGCAAAAAAGACAGCCAAGCGGGGGCAAACCGCACTTGCAGTCTGGCCGATGAATTGCCCCCGACCTGCCTGGCCACCCCATCGGCCTGATCCATCTGGCCGGTTTGAAGTCGGCATCGGTTGATCACGCTGAGCCGGCCATCGGGCATCAGGCTGTAGTTGGCCGATGTGTCCGAAACGCATTTCTTCTGAAATCGGTTGGGAAACTTGGCGATTTCATGCCACCGGCCCAGGTAGCGCTCAACCTCCAGAGCAGGTATGGGCTTGAGATCGCCTGTGTTTTGCGCAGTGGCTGCAGCGCTTGCACAGACCAGCGCCAGCGCGGTAAAGATTTTTGCCAGTTTCATGGCGGACACTCCCTTCATTTGGAATCACAGTCTAGTGGGAGACCGGCCTCCCAAGACGGCAAGGCCAGACAGAAAACCGGTAGCTGGACCTGATGTCACTCACGCGCTGAATTGCAACTGCACAAGCGGGAAGAAATCGAGTGCCCAGCGTGTGGGGAATCGAAGATGACATGAGAAGCTGTGACGTGCTGGTGAGCGTGTGTTTGAATTTCACGGCTCAGTGTGTCTCTAGATCGATGCCCTCGTGCAGTGCCACCATTTCCAGGGCACTTTCGAACAGGGCCCGCGCCGAACCCGAAATCGCACTGAGTTGCGCATGCAGATGGGCATCCTTGAGGCTGTTGTTCAGGCATTCCTGGCTGTACTGCTCGAAACTGGCCAGCTGAGCAATCAGTTCGGCCACATGCCTGGGGCATTCGCACAGCACATTGGTCGAGATGCCCGCCACCCTGGCCAGGGTCTGGTCGGTGTACTTGCGGGGCGGGATCATCGCTCCGGCTTTGGGCAGCCCCACAGTCTGACTGGCATCAATCAGCAAAACCGACTTGATCAAATCCACCAGGTCCGAGTCCGGCATGGGCTCCCGGCGCACGATCATTCCTGCCAGCTTCATGGCTTGAACGACTTTCTCCTGTCCAAAACTGTACAGAACAATCACCTGAGCAATCTGCATCCGTTCAGCCAGGCTGCTGATGGCCGCGTGGCTGGCTGTGTACAGGGAATTGACACGCACGATCAGGATGTCGGGCTTGGCCGAAAAAACATACCCCGCGGCTTCAGCCAGGTCCTTGACCGTATCGTTGACGCACAGGCTGACACCTGAAACGCTTTGCGTGAATCTGGCCGACTGAATGCGGGTGGACAAAGGCAAGCCGACGACTGCCAGGCTGACGGTGCGCGGGCCATCCGTGCCTGCCGATCGCTGGCGCACCGAATTGCGCTGCTGCTGCAGCAAGGCACTCAGGCGAGCCGCATCCAGATTGGCCACCGTGCTGATCGCGTGGCCGGCTTCCGTCAGTTGCCTCAGCAGCGTGGCTCGCAGCACATCGTCGTCGCTGTAGAGCCTGTGGCTGCCTGCAGATTTCATCGGACTGAAGGCGCGGTACCGGGACTCCCAGACACGCAGCGTTGGCACAGGCACACCGCTGAGCGATGAAACGGCGCCGATCCGGTGCAATGGTGCATCATCGCGCATAAATTCCTTTATTGAATAGGTAATGAGTAGGAATATAAAAGAAATTCTCTGGAATATCTATGCATTTGAGAATTTAACAGTAGATTACACGCATCGAATCTAAACAAACAAGGCAACCATGCTGAGCAACAAAACCCAGCTTTGCGTCGACATTTTGATCACGATGGCTAGCGCACCGCCCGGATCACTGGTCACAACCCAAGCCTTATCGAACAGACTGTCCGTGTCGACCTCTCACCTTGAAAGCCTCATGCGGGTGCTCAGAGAAGCCGGTCTGGTGCGTTCCGTGAGAGGTCCCGGAGGAGGCTACTACCTGGGCAAACCCGCCGACCGGATCTCGGTCTGGGAAGTGGTCTGCCAAGTAGATCCATCTGCCGTTTTGCTCTCATGCAACGTTGGTTCATCGCGCCTGATCTCATCGCTGGAGGCGGCCTACCATGGCGCTTTCAAAGACTATCTGTCTTCGCGGTGGATCGGTGAATTCGCCGTGCCTGCCGAGACGTGGCCCAGCGCCTTTGAGCCAGTCCGCACGGGTTTCCGGCTGGGCCCCATGCCCGCAAGCCTCAGGCCACAGGCACCCAATTCGGTGTTTGAGCTGTCTGCATTTTTGCAAGCTGCCCCCGCCTGAAAAAGCCCCGATGGAATGAAGCATGAGCGTACGCTGGGTGTCAGTCGGGGCTTCGGCCTTGGCATCAAACATCGAGAGCCACTTACCGCTCGGTCTTCGCATGGACAAAGTCGATTGGCGCGTACTTTTTGAGACGGGCTCGCACACGCCAGCGCAAAAAGCGGTGCTCCTGGTCCTTGAGGTTCCTCAACAGCACGTTCTACAGCCAGATGCCACCTTGGCGCGAGCACTCCCAGAACCTGACACCATGACCCTTGTGCTGCTGCCGAGCGAGCAGTGCGCAAGCAGCACCTTGTGGCTCAATGCAGGAGCGGACCGCTGCATTTCAAACGAAAACGCGCCTTTGGTGCTGGCCATGGTTCGCGCGATGCTGCGGCGCAGTCAGGGGCGTGCCTCGGCCTTTTCAGTACACGGCCCATTGCAGTTCGACCACGATGCGCGCGCCTTGTTTCATCAGACACATCGGCTGCTGCTGACCAGCCGAGAGACCCAGGTGGCCGCCTTGATGTTCAAACGGGGCTCGCAACATGTGAAGACTGCCGATATCCAGCAAGCACTGGGCATGTCAGGCAGCCGACGCAGCAACACCGCGCTGGTCTCGCTGTACGTGCACCGGCTCAACCGCAAAATCCGGCCTTATGGGGTACAGATCGTGTTCACCAGAGGCTACGGATACCGACTGCGCACCGAGCCACAACCAACGCAGCCACCCGTAAAGTCCGACTGGCTGGCGCCCTTGTTCATGCACCGATCCCCTCGGGCAGGACTGCGCCCATGAGCGAAAAACCACCTGCAGAACTCACGCCCTCTTCAGTACACGGTGTGATCTTCTGGTTCAGAAACGATTTGCGTCTGCACGATTCACCGGCATTGCTGCATGCCATTGCCTGCGCCCGGCGGCTGCAAACCTGGCTGCTGCCAGTCCATGTGCACGACACCGGCATGCACGCGCTCACCCCCTGGGGTTTTGCACGCACCGGTGCTGGCCGACGCGCCTGGATCGCCATGGCTTTGGACGATCTGTCTGAACAACTCCGGGCAAGGGGCAGCCTGCTTTTGCAAATGCAAGGACGCCCCGAAAGCGTGCTGTCCGAACTGGTGCGAGCGCTGGGTCATCCGCTGCTGGTGTGCGAGGACATTTCGGCACCGCAGGAACTGGCACAAGTGCAGGCCCTCAGGCGCAGCGGCGTGGTGGTGCAGACGGTCTGGCAATCCTCGCTGATGGACCCGCAGCAACTGCCTTTTGCGCCAGAAAACGTGCCCGACCAGTTCACGGCTTTTCGCCAGGCTCTCGAACGCCATGGGGTCAAGGCAGCGGCGCCTGTGCCTGCGCCCCAAGAGTTGCCACCTGCGCCCGATGTCCGTCATTTGCCGCGTTCTCTGGCCGAAGCCTGCCGGATCTCCCCGCAAGACAGCACCATCCTGGCCGATCCCCACTCTGCCTTTCCATGGGACCAGCCGGATTTCCACGGCGGAGAACGCGCTGCGCTGGCTCACCTGGCTCGGTATTGCGACAAGGGCCTGCCTCACAGCTACAAAGCCACACGCAACGGCCTGTACCGCACCGACGACTCGACCAAATGGTCGCCCTGGCTGGCCACCGGCGCCCTCTCGGCCCGACAGGCGTGGGCAGCCATTGACGCCTTCGAACGCGAGCATGGAGCCAGCGAGAGCACTTACTGGATCGGCTTTGAGTTGCTGTGGCGGGACCACTTCAGATGGCTGCACCGCAAGCACGGCTTGCGCCTGTACCGGGCGCAAGGGCTCAAGGATCTGCCAGCGCCGCACCACGACGCCCAGGCCTTCGACCGCTGGCGTCAAGGGCGCACCGGGCAGGAATTCATCGATGCCGGCATGCGCGAGCTGGCCACCACCGGTTACCTGTCCAACCGCATGCGCCAGAACGTGGCCAGCTACCTTGTCCACGACCTGCAGTGCGACTGGCGGGCCGGCGCCGCCTGGTTTGAAGCCTGCCTGATCGATTACGACGTCTACAGCAACCAGGGCAACTGGCTCTACCTGAGTGGCCGCGGCACAGACCCGCGCGGCTCCAGGCGCTTCAATCCTGTCAAGCAGGCACAGGACTACGACCCAGACCACAAGTACCGCGGAATGTGGCTGCCCCACACCGAGGGCAGTCTGCCCTGAGCCCTGGGCTCAAACCACAGGCTCAACGGCACGCAGATCGGCTTCGAGATAAACGCCCGATCAACGGTGCACAAAAGCAGGTTTGCGTTTTTGCAGGAAAGCGTGCATGCCTTCGTGCGCGTCAGCACTGGCAAAACGGGCATGCAACTCGCGACGCTCGAACAGGATGCCCTCGCTCAGGCTGGCCTCATAGGAGCGGTTGACCGACTCCTTGATGGCCATGAGGGCCGGCAGCGAGTAGCCGGCAATTTGCGTGGCGAGTTTGAGCGCGGTCGTTTGCAGCTCGGCATCGGGCACCACGCGCGAGACCAGGCCGTAGCGGTCAGCCTCTTCGGCGTTGAGCATGCGGGCAGACAGGCACATGTCCATGGCCTTGGCCTTGCCGATGGCGCGCGGCAGGCGCTGGGTGCCGCCCGCGCCAGGCAGCATGGCCAGCTTGATTTCGGGCAGCGCAAACTGGGCAGATTCAGCGGCGATCACGATGTCGCAGGCCAGCGCCAGCTCGCAGCCGCCACCCATGGCGTAACCGGCGACGGCAGCAATGACCGGCTTGCGCACCTGGCGGATGGTTTCCCAGTTGCGGGTGATGAACTGGTCCTGGTAGACGTCCATGTAGGTCCAGTCGGCCATCACGGCGATGTCGGCGCCAGCGGCAAAGGCTTTGTCGCTGCCGGTGATGACGATGGCGCCGATGTCCGGGTCCTTATCCAGGCCGAGCAGTGCCTCGCCCATGGCGTCCATCAGTGCGTCGTTGAGGGCATTGAGCTGGGCCGGGCGATTCAGGATGATGCGCCCGACACGGCCATGGCGAGAGGTCAGGATGGGGGACTCGGACATCGTGCGCTCCCGCTTACTCGACGGTGATCTTCTGGTCGCGGATCAGGCCCGACAGCAGCTTGCCTTCTGAGGCGAGCAGATTGCGGAATTCGGCATTGTCGAGCGACACGTTCTCGGCGCCCAGATCGGCGTAGCGCGATTTCACGGCCGGCTGGGCCAGGGCCTTGGCCAGTTCGCGGTTAAGGCGCGCCACGATCTCGGATGAGGTGCCGTTGGGCGTCCACATGCCGAACCAGATGTCCATGTTGTTGCCCTTGAAGCCCTGCTCGCCCACCGTAGGTACTTCGGGGAAGAAAGGCGAGCGTTTTTCGCTCACGATGGCCAGCAGCTTGACCTTGCCAGAGCGGATGTGGGGAAAGGCGATGCCCGGATCGCAAACGAAGTCGGCCTGACCCGAAAGCACGTCCTGCAGGGCCGGCGCCGCGCCACGATAGGGCACGTGCAGGATGTCGGTGCCGGTGGCCTGTTTGAAGAGTTCGCAGGCCAGATGCGGGGGCGTACCGGCGCCGGCCGAAGCGTAGGACATCTTGCCCGGCTGCGCCTTGGCCTGAGCAACCAGTTCGCGCACGTCCTTGGCTGTGGTCTGGGGCTTGGCTACCAGGTACATCTGGGTCTTGCCGATGCCGGCGACAGGCGTGAGGTCACGCGAGGGCAGCACGGGGCTGGACTTGAACAGCGAGGGGTTGGCGGTCTCCACCGAGGTGGGGGCGATCAGCAGGGTGTAGCCATCGGGCGTGGCACGGGCCACCTCGGCCGCAGCGATGTTCCCGCTGGCCCCTGGCTTGTTGTCGACCACCACCGATTGGCCCAGGCCCTCGGTCAGATGCTGGGCCATCAGGCGCGCCATCACGTCGGTGGTGCCGCCGGGGGCAAAGCCGACCACGATGCGGATCGGCTTGGCTGGCCAGGTCTGGGCATGGCTGCCGAAGCTGGCGCCCAGGGCCAGCAGGCCAAGGGCGGCGACCGTGAGGCTGCGGCGAACTGGAAAGCGTTGCGGTGTTGTCATGGTTTGTCTCCTGAGGTGGAAGGTGGGGTTTCGCGCTTTGTCTTAAGCTGCTGCGTCGCGCAATTCTTCGCGCAGCTTGAATTTCTGGATCTTTCCGGACGGGGTCGAAGGCATGCTTGGGCGCACGTCCAGACGTTCGGGTATGTACTGGATCGCCACCTTCTGTTCCTTGAGATAAGCCACCATGGTGGGCATGTCAAAGCTCTGGTCAGGCTTGGTCACCACCACGGCGCATGCGCGTTCGCCAAGGCGCTCGTCGGGATAGGCCACGATGGCGGCCATGGCCACGGCGGGGTGCTTGTAGAGCAGCGACTCGATCTCGACCACGGGGATGTTCTCGCCGCCGCGGATGATCACGTCCTTGCTGCGGCCGGTGATGCGAACGTAACCCTGCGCGTCGATTCGGGCCAGGTCGCCCGTGTCGAACCAGCCCCCTGCGTCAGTGCCGTTGAGGTGCGGGCGCTTGAGGTAGCCGCCAAAGTTGGAGCAGGCGCGCACATACAGCTTGCCGGCTTGACCATGTGGCAAGGGCTTGTCATCCACATCGACCACCTTGAGTTCGACACCTGGCAAAGGCTTGCCGTCGGTGGTGAAGGCGCGCTCGTCCGGATCGTCCAACTGGATCAAGGTGACCGCGCCGTTTTCGGTCATGCCCCAGGCCGACACGATCTTGGTACCTAAAGCAGCGCGGGCCTGCTCCACCAGCGGGCCGGGGATGGGTGCACCAGCGCACAGGAAGGTCCTGAGCGAAGGCACCGGCGTTTTGTTTTCGGCCACGGCACGGGTCAGGTCGGTCAGGAACGGGGTGGAGGCCATCGTGAAGCTGGCTTTTTCGGCGTTGATCACTTCCACCGCTTTCTTCGGCTCCCAGATGTCCTGCAGCACAGCGCTGGCCTTGAGCATGATGGGCATCATCAGGCCATACATGAAGCCGGTCTGGTGCGCCATGGGCGAGGCCATAAGCACCACGTCTTCGGCGTCCAGCTGCAGTCGCTGGGCGTAGGGAATGATGTTGGCCATCACAGTGTTGGCCGAGTGCATCACGCCCTTGGGCTCGCCGGTGGTGCCCGAGGGGTAGATGAGCTGGGTGATGTCGTACGGTCCGGGACGATGCGCGCTGAGTATGGCGGCGGCGTCCGGCTCGTTCTCCCAGGCCGGGCCGCTGAGCAGGGCCTCGAAGCTGTTGGCTCCCTGGCCGTCCACCACCACGATGTGTTTCAAGTCGGGCAGGCCAGGCTGGATGGCCATGATCATCTGCTCGAAGTCGAAGCCCCGAAAGGCCTTGGGCGCAATGATGACCTTGGCCTCGCCGTGTTTGAGCATGAAATTGAGTTCGCGCTCGCGAAAGATGTGCATCAGCGGGTTGATCACCGCACCGATGCGCGAACAGGCCCGATAGGTGACTGTGAATTGCCACCAGTTGGGCAACTGGCAGGCCACCACATCGTTCCTGCCCACGCCCAGACGCGACAGACCCACGGCCACGCGGTCGGCCATTTGCGCCAGTTCGCGGTAGCTGAAGCGGCGCACATCGCCGGCCTCGACGCGGTACGCGGTCAGGGCCTTTTTATCGGGGCAGGCCGCAACGCAGGCGTCCAGATCGTCGTTGATGGTACGGTCGTGCCACAGGCCTCGTTGGACCATGTCGGCGCGGCGCGGGGCCAGCAGTACAGCGTCGAATTCCATGTTTGTCTCCTCGTGTTTTTTAATCAGTTGGGGACAGAGCTGAAGATCTGTCCCGCAAGGTCATTCGGGAAGGGACAGCGCTGAAGATCTGTCCCGCAAGGTCTTTTGACTTTCAAGCCGGCACGAACTGGCGGCCGGCGCGGTTGCGCGCAATGATGGTTTTCATGATCTGCGCGGTGCCGTCGCCGATCTGGAAGCCCAGCACATCGCGCAGGCGCTGCTCCATCAGGCCGCGGTCGTAGCCACCGTGGCCAAAGCACAGCAGGCACTGGTGGATCACGTCGTAGGCCAACTTGGGGCCCCACCACTTGGCCATGCCGGCCTCTGCCGTGTGCGGCAGGCCCTGGTCCTTGAGCCACAAGCCCTGCAGGCACAGCAGGCGTGCGCCTTCGACTTCGGTGTCGTACTGCGCCAGCGGGTGCGTCACACCCTGAAAAGCCGACAGCGGCTGGCCAAAGGCCTGGCGCTGGGTGATGTATTCCCAGGTTTCCTCCAAAGCCACACGCGCCACGGCCAGGCACTGCAGGCCGATCAGCGAGCGCGAGAAGTCAAAACCGTGCATGACCTGCACAAAGCCCTTGTTCTCATCACCCAGGCGGTGGCTGACGGGCACGCGCACGTTCTCGAAGAAGATGGATCCGCGGCCGATGGAGCGCTGGCCATGGCAATCAAAGCGGCTGGTGGTCAGGCCCGGCGTATCCATGGGCACCAGCAAGGCGGTTACGCCATGCGCGCCCGACTCGGGCGTGCCGGTGCGGCCAAACACCACCGTGATGTCGGCCTGGTCGGCACCTGAGATCGAAGTCTTTTCGCCGTTGATGACGTAAAAATCACCGTCGCGCTCAATCTTCAGACGCAGATTGGCTGCGTCCGAACCGCCTCTTGGCTCGGTCAGCGCAATCGCACAAATCGCCCTGCCCTCGCGCAGCTTGTCCAACCAGGGGCGCACCACCTCAGGCTTGCCGTACTTGTAGAGGATCTGGCTGTTGAGCGAGGCCAGCAGGTTCAGGTAGGAAAAGCTCAGATCGGCGCGAGCGATTTCCTCGTGGATCACGCCGGCAGCCAGACAACCCATGCCCAGGCCACCAAATTCCTCGGGTAATTCGGGGCAGATGAAACCCATTTCGCCCATCTCGAGCAACAGCGCACGGTCAAACTCGCGGGTCTTGTCACGCTCCAGAAAACCGGGCTTGACCTTGTCCTCTGCAAAGCGGCGTACCGTCTCGGCCAGCGCCTGCAAGTCTTCGTTGATGTACGGGTTCGGATTCATGGGTTTCCTCTGTGCAGACAGGCTTACTTGGCGTACTTGCGGAACTCGGGCTTGCGCTTTTCCTTAAGCGCGTTCACACCTTCGCGTGACTCTTCGGTGTCGTAGTACAGCTTGAGCGCGTACATGCCCATGCCGGCAATGCCCGACTGGTGGGCGGTGTCCATGTTGAAGCTGCGCTTGGCAATGGCAATGGCGGTGGGGCTGCGCTCGCAGATGGTCTCGGCCCACTCCTGCACGGTGGCGTCAAGCTGCTCATGCGGTACGCAGATGTTGGCCAGGCCCATGTCCACGGCTTCCTGACCGGAATAGCGCTTGTTGAGGTACCAGATCTCGCGGGCTTTCTTTTCGCCCACCACACGCGCCAGGAAGGCGGTGCCGTAGCCGGGGTCGACCGAACCCATCTTGGGGCCGACCTGACCGAAGATAGCCTTGTCAGAACAGATGGTCAGGTCACAGATGGTGCAAAGCACGTTGCCGCCGCCGATCGCAAAACCTTGCACGCGGGCGATCACGGGCTTGGGCACGTCGCGGATGGCGGTGTGCAGCTCTTCCATGGGCAGGCCAATGGTGCCGCGACCATCGTAGTTGCCGTCGTGAGCGGACTGGTCGCCGCCAGTGCAAAACGCACGATCACCGGCACCGGCCAGTACGATGCAGCCCACAGCGCGGTCGTAGCCCGCCTTGTTCAGGGCCTTGATGATCTCGTCGCAGGTGGTGCCGCGAAACGCGTTCATCTTGTCGGGGCGGTTGATCGTGATCCAGGCCACGCCGTTGCGGACTTCGTACAGGATGTCTTCGAATTGCATGTGTTTCTCCAGAAATTGTGGGCAAGGCAGCCGATCAGCCGTGCATGGTCAAGCCGCCAGAGACGCTGATGACCTGGCCGGTGATGAAAGCAGCGTCGTCGCTGCCAAAAAATGCAATGGCGCTGGCCAGATCGTCAGGCTGGCCCAGACGGCCCAGCGGGATGGCGCTGCGGAAAGCTTCGATCAGCTTGGCCGGATCACGGGCTCCTTCGGCCACACCGGCAAGCAAGGCGGTGTCGGTGGGGCCGGGGCAGACCACGTTGACGGTGATGTTGTGACGGGCGTGTTCACGCGCCAGGGTTTTGGACAGGGCCACCAGGCCACCCTTGCAGGCCGAATACACAGCCTCCCCGGAGGAGCCGCCACGGGCCGCATCAGACGCGATGTTGACGATGCGCCCGTAGTTGCGTGCCACCATACCTGGCAGCACTGCGTGGTGCATGTGCAGCGCGCCCGTCAGGTTGATGGCGATCAGCTTGTCCCACTCTGCGGGCACGGTCTTGACGAAAGGTTTGAAAACGTCCCAGCCGGCGTTGTTGACCAGCACGTCGATGGGACCCAGCTGGGCCTCGGCCGCGAGTACTGCGGCATCGACTTGGGCGCGGTCGGTGATGTTGCACTCGAAAGCTGCCGCGGTGCCGCCGGCGACCCGGATCTCGTCGGCCACTTTCTGGGCACCGGCCAGGTTCATGTCAAACACCGCGACCTTGGCACCTTCTGCCGCAAAACGACGACAGGTGGCGCCGCCGATGCCGCCGCCGCCTCCGGTCACAATGACGGTTTTGCCTTTGAGATCTTTCATGGTTTCTCCGGAAAATGGAATGGGAAGAACAATTGAGGCTGTCTATTTATGACAACATGTTGCCCATTCTAGGGTTTTCTTCCATTGCACTTCAAGGTTTTTTCAGGCCCAATAACCTATCGTTTTCCCTATGAAAAATACATCGGATACCCGCATGGAACTGGCCAATCGGATTTTCTTCAAGCTGTATCAATGTGCCAACATGATGCACAAAACAGGAACAAGAGCCGTGCAGGATGAAGGCATCACCACCCAGCAGTGGGCGGTGCTTGGCGCCCTGTCCCGAGACGAGGCAGCGCAGGGCATGAGCATGGGGGATCTGGCACGCTACCTGATGGTCAGCCGGCAGAATCTGGCGGGCCTCATCACACGCATGGAGCGCGATGGCCTCGTTGAAATCGGGACCGACCCGCGCGATCGACGTTCTCGCTTGGTGGTGATGACCGCCTCGGGGCGCCACATCTGGATAGACCAGGCCCTGCCCAAGATCAAGGTGTATTACGAACAGGCACTGACCGAGTTCTCAATGAGTGACATGGCGCACACCCTGCATTACCTGCTCAAATTGCTGGAGAACATGGAAAAGATTGATCAGGCCACACCTGAAGACGAGGCCGCTGCAGGCGCGTAGAACCCATGAAAAAGCCTGCCCGTCAGCGCAGCTGACGGGCAGGCGACAAGCTCTGAGCGGTGTTCAGGCGCGCGTGAGGCGCGTCAAGGTCTCGTTCAATGGCTGTCCGGGCATGATGCCCATGGCACGTGCGCTTGCATTGACGTGGGAGACCACGCCGTTGTCCCACATGTCCTGGCTATCACCGATACGTGCACTCAGGTGGGAAACGGTGCCACCGGCGACGCCCCTGGCTTCAAGCATCTTGAGCGCAGCGATGCCTGCGTCGTCCTTGCCCACGCCGGCATCATTGAAAAACGCGACACGCAAGGGCACCTCCAGCGCAAACTCGCCCGAGCTGGCCCCGCCATGGGATGCAGACACCACCATGGTGCCTTCATCTTCTGGCGATACTTTGGTGATCGAGTCCATGATCAGCACGCGGCCCTTGGGGCCTGTGGCAACTTCTTTTTTCAGCATTTCCAATCCTCAGAGTCAAGCATCACTTGGCAGATGCGCGGTACTTTTCAAGTTCAGCCTGGGTCTGGCGAACCACGTCTTCACCCAGGTTGCGGGCATACTTTTCATACACAGGCTTGAGCATGTCTCGCATGCGTGCGCGTTCAGCCAGCGAAATCTCGGTGTAGATACCGCCCTTGGCCTTGATCTGCGCCAGCAGTTTGGGATCTTCCGTGCGCTGGAAGTTGCGCTCGAAGTCCCGGGCAGTGTTGCAAGTTTCCTGCATCAGCTTCTGATCGGCCGGGGTGAGCTGGTCCCAGAACTTTTTGCCAGCCAGAATCACGGCTCCGCCGTAAATGTGTCCTGTGTTGCTGATGTACTTTGTGACTTCGTAGAACTTGTTGCCGTAAATGTTGCTGTAGGGCGTCTCCTGACCATCGATTGCTTTGGACTCCAGTGCAGAGAAAACCTCGGGGAAAGCCATCGGTACCGGGTTGGCACCCAGAGTGGTGAAAATATCGATGAACACCGGGTTCTGGATGGTGCGGATCTTCAGGCCTTTCAGATCTTCAGCCTTGGTGATGGCTCGACGGCTGTTGGTGACATGGCGAAAACCATTTTCGAAATAGCACAGCCCCACCAGGTTTTTGTCGGAGAGGCGGTCGAGCAAGCGGCGACCGACCGGACCATCGAGCACGAGGTCCACCTCCTTGAAATCGGTGAACAGGAATGGCAAGTCAAAAACGCCAAACTCCTTGACAACCGACGCTGCTGCAGCGGTAGACACCAGCGCCATCTCCAGCACACCGCCCTGCACGGATGAGATCGACTGAAGCTCAGCACCAAGCTGGCCGTCAGGAAAGCCTCGCATCTTCAGGCGTCCATTGGTTTTCTGCGCCAGGATGTCTGCGAATTTTTCAATGCCGACCTGAAACGGGTGATCCTTGGGCACCACGTGGCTGACACGGATAAGCCGTTCCTTGCTGTCTGCCCCGGCCTGTTGTGCGACCACGGTCAGCGGCAACACCAAAGCTGCGGCTGCAGCGATCAGATGGGTCTTCAAATTTTTCATGCTGTCTCCTTTGTTGAGGTAGGTACTGCCCACGTCGCCAGCATCAGAGCTGGTCAACTCGGGCGCTTTCGACAATGCCGACCGCTGCACTGATGGCGCATCGGTCAGTTCTGTGAAATCGTTGCCATCTCTGGCAATAGAGGCTCACGGCAGCCTTTCAGGCTGGCGCAGAACCTCGCGCAGCTGAGTGACCGTGTGGTCAGTGATACGGCCTTGCATCAGCGCCATGTCAACGGTACGACTGCACAACTCCCGGTAGAGCGCCACCGCGTCAGGCTCGTAAGCAATGAGCGAATCCACATGCTTTTTCACGGAAGCTGTGTCTCCCCTTGACACAGGTCCCGGCATGCCGGCAACGACACCCGACTGCGCCATGGACGCCAGAGTGCCCTGCACCAATGGCAGCAAGGCGTGCGCTGCATCGGCCTCGCTCGCGCCCCAGGATTGCCACATCCTGGCAGCCTCGTGGATCAGCGCATTCACAAACTGGGAGGCATAGCCGGCCGAGGCGTGATAAAGCCCGCGCGCACCGGGCGGCAAACGGTTGACTGGACAACCAAGCACCTGAGCCAAGGCCACGAGTTCGTCATCGAGTGGCTGTGGCGCCTCAATCGTGATGGTGCAGCCCGGCAAGCTGGCCGCTGCAGTCTGAGGATCGGCAAATGTCTGCAGCGGATGAAAACCTCCAGTCAAAGCGCCGGCACGTGCGGCGGCGGCAAGTGTAGCCACCTCCGTAGCGCCGCTGCAGTGGACAACTCGGTTGCCGCTGTGCCAGCCAATGGCATCCGCTGTGGCAGCAATGGCCACGTCTGGCGTGGTGATGAATATCAGATCGCAGCTGTCCGCCACAGCCTGTGCGCCGATCGCATCGCACCCCGACAGACTGGCAGCAAACGCCACCGCTTCGCCCGGCCTGCGGCTGGCGCATGCCCGCACACGCAAACCACGGGCATCGAAAGCCAAGGCCAGGGCCTTGCCCAGCCGACCCATGCCAATGAAGCCAATGCGAAGCTGAGCGATATCCATGTGACTGCCGGTCAGTCCGTTGCAGACGTCACTGCACCTTGAGAAGCATCACGCACCAGCCGCGCGTACTTGGCCAGCACGCCAGTGGCCGCTTTGGGCGGCAGTCCAGGCTGCCACGCAGCCAGACGTTGCTGCAATTGCGCATCCGGGATATCGATATCCAGACGCCGTTGAGCGACATCGATCAGCAACACATCACCGTCGCGCACCACAGCGATGGGACCGCCATCGGCAGCCTCCGGCACCACATGGCCAATCACGAAACCGCGACTTGCTCCAGAGAATCGGCCATCGGTGACCAAGGCCACGGTTTCGCCCAGACCGGCCCCCTGCAAGGCACCGGTGACGAGCTGCATCTCGCGCATGCCAGGCCCTCCGCGAGGACCTTCGTTGCGAAGAACCATCACATCGCCCGGCACGATACTCCCCGACTTGATCGCCTCGAATGCATCTTCTTCCCGCTCGAAAACACGGGCCGGACCCCGATGGGTCTGCTTGGTTTGCCCGGACAGCTTGATCACGCAGCCACCTGGCGCCAGATTACCCCGCAGGATGGCCAGGCCGCCCTGTGGCTTGATCGGCTGGGCCAGCGGACGGATGACCTTCTGGTCAGCAGGCTCAGGGGCGCGCACGATTTCTTCGCTGATCGTGCGACCCGTCACGGTGCGCTCTTGCGGGTGCAGCAAGCCAGCCTCCAGCAGCCGCTTGCCGACCACAGGCATGCCACCTGCTGCGTGCATCTCAGGCGCCGTGTGATTGCCCCATGGGCGCATGTCCGCCAACACCGGTGTTCTCTGGGAGATCGGATCAAAATCGTCGATTCCCAGGTCAACGCCAAATTCGCGCGCGATGGCCAGCAAGTGCAGAACAGCGTTGGTCGATCCCCCTGTCGCCATCACACCGGTAATCGCGTTTTCGAAACTGCGACGCGTCACCAGCGATCGCGGGGTGGTTCCACTTTGCAGCAAATCCATAACCAGACGGCCACATTCCTGTGCCGAGGCATTCTTGTCGCCGTCCAGCGCGGGGATACCGCTCAAGCCCATGGGCGACAGACCCAGCATTTCGCAGGCAGTGGCCATGGTGTTGGCGGTGAACTGTCCACCACAGGCGCCGGCGCCGGGGCATGCATGGTCTTCCACATCCTTGAACTCGCGCTCGTTGATGTGACCTGCGTTGAATGCACCAATCGCTTCGTACAGATCCTGAATGGTGAGCTTGCGCTCGCCAAACACTCGGTTGGGCTCGGTGCAGGCGCCCGATGCAATCGAACCGCTGTAGAGCAGGATACCGGGCAGGTCCAGGCGGCCCAGCGCCATGGCCATGGCTGGAATCGTCTTGTCGCAACCGGCAATCACCACCAGCGCATCGAGCATGTGGCCGCGGGCCACCAGCTCCACCGAATCGGCAATGAGCTCGCGGCTGACCAACGAGGTTTTCATGCCTTCGGTCCCTGTCGTGATGCCATCGTTAATTGCAACGGTGTTGATCTCCAACGGCGTGCCTCCAGCCGCCCGGATTCCGTCCATAACATGCACGGCCAGTTCACGGTGATTCAGGTTGCACGGCATGGTGCCGATCCAGCAGTGCGCCACGCCGATCTGCGGCTTGCGCAAATCCTCATCGCGCAGGCCGACCGCCTTGAGCATGCCCCGCGCGACAGCACGGTCAGGGCCATCCAACAGAGAACGGCTGCGGTGACGCGAATCAAAAGTCGAGGCGCTCAAGATTGGCTCCCGATCGGGTGGGCACGCAGAAATTTCTCGATTTCTGCCAGCGTCTCCTGCGGCGCCTCTTCGGGCACAAAGTGACCGCAGGGCATGGCTCGGCCAATCACGTTTTCGGCAACCGCCTGCCAATCAGCCAGACAATCGAACATGGTGCCCACCACCGCCTCGGCCCCCCACAAGGTCATCAAGGGCATCTGGAGCTTGCGACCGGCCGCCCGGTCCTCGCGGTCATGCTCAAGGTCGATGGTGCCTGCAGCGCGATAGTCTTCACAGCTGGCGTGGATGGCGGCCGGATCACCATAGCAGCGCACATACTCGCGCACCGCCTCCTCGGAGAATTTGCTCAGGTCCGGCTCCTCGCGACCGACGCGGCCAAGGATGTTGAACGGAACCTTGCCTGCCAGCATTTGCTCTGGCAAAGGTGGTGGCTGCAGCATCAGGAACCAGTGGTAGTAGGCTCTCGCGAACGCCATGTCCGTGCTCTCGAACATCCGCAAGGTAGGTGAAATATCCAGCACCGTGAGGGTATGCACACGCTGAGGATGGTCTGCGGCCAGGCGGTGACTCACCCGCCCTCCCCGGTCGTGACCCACCAGATGGAACTTATCAAAACCCAGTGCCGCCATGAGCTCGACCATGTCCTGCGCCATGGCCCGCTTGGAATAATTGGAATGGTCGGCAAGCCCCTGCGGCTTGGACGAATCGCCATAGCCACGCAGGTCTGCACACACGACGGTGTAGTTTTGCGCAAGCACCGGTGCGATCGCGTGCCAGCAGGCATGCGTCTCCGGATATCCATGCAGCAGCAGCACTGGCTCACCCGCCCCCGCGCGCCGGTAATGAATCTGCGCACCGCTTGACTGAAACTGGCCAGTCTCGAATCCCGGAAATAGGCTCAATTGAAACTCCTGCAATCAGATAGCTTGTTTCAGACGATCACGCACCTGGGGCGCCGTGGCCAAGACACCTGCGGCGGCCTCGATGCGTTGACGCGCCTGGCGCACCAGCGTGAGGTTGTCGTGCGGGCTGCCCATTGGTGCATCTTCCAGGCCCACACGCACATGACCGCCGCGTGCAACAGCCAAGCCAATGAGGTCCTCAAGCTCGACACCCAGGCCGGCCACCATCCATGGTGCTTGCGGCTGCTCGAGGGCCAACAGCTTCAGATAGGCGTCCAGCGCCCAGTTGGTGGGAGGAAAGCCAAAGGCGATGTGCTGCGAGAACATCAGCCTGTAGATCGGCATCGGCGCGCCAGGGTAAACACGGTGCAATGCCGCCCCCAGACGCATGAAACCCGGCTCGTAAATCGCGTAAGAAGGTGTGATGTGGTACTGCTGCGCCAGTCCGAGGCCATAACGCACGTGGGACTCGGGGTTCGCGTAAACAAAGCCCTCCTTGCCTTGCGCAATGTCGGCGTAGTGGCTGATGTTGGTTGAACCTGGATCAACCACGGACCACTCGATCAATCCTGCACGCACCAGCTTATCGACCGCTTCATAGCGCTGCGAGGGCGTCAGCGGGCTGGCCGCATCGACGCTGCCTGCAAAAGGCAAGGTGCCGTAACAGATCACATCGGCCCTGGAGCGGATTCGCTCGATGATCGGCGCATAGATATCGTAGTCGTCACGCTGACGACCCGACACGGGATCGTATGCATGGAAATGGATGATCGATGCACCTTCAGCCGCGCACGCCAGAGCGGCCTCGACAATCTCGTCGGCCGAGACCGGCATATTGGGTTGACGGGTACGCGACCAGGGTCCGTTGATGGCCACTTCAAGCCAGGTAGGCTGCTTCATGAGGATCTCCCGGGGGTTTTCTTGGGCGTGCGCGCTGCTGGTTGCGGACCGTAGTGCTTGTGAGCACGCTTGAGGTGTGCCGTCAGCACTTCGACAGCGCCATCAGGATCGTGCGCGGCAATGCACTTGAACATCTTCACGTGCTCATTGAGCGATGTTTTCTCTGCTCCCGGCGCACGCACAGCTTCGCGATGAAACTGCTCCATCCACTCCAGCATCGCCTGGGAAACGGCCTTGTAAATGGCGTTACCTGAAATCTCGGCGATTCCGTGGTGAAACGCCATATCGGTGCTGAGAAAGCGCTGAGGATCGTCGAGCGAGGCCTTGTGCTCCTCCAGCAGCTGACGAAGATGCTCAATTTGCGCAGCTGTCGCGCGCTGAGCCGCAGTCCGAATCATGGCCGACTCGAACTGCAACCGCGCCTCCTTGAGCTGATCGAGCAGGTCATTCGAACCCGACAGCAAATGCATGGCCGCGTCCGAGATCTGACCGATCACCTTGTCAGCAGAAAGGGGCAGCACTCTTGCCCCCTCTCCGTGGACGATGCCCACCAAGCCCATGCGCTCGAGGGTCTGCAACGCCTCACGCACGGCAGGCCGCCCCACTCCCAGACTGGCCATCAGATCCCTCTCGGAGGGCAGCAGTGCACCAACCGGGAATTCACCTGATCGGATTCTCGGCAATAGCCTGTCCAGCACTTCGTGCGACAGCTTGCGACGGGCGATCGGTAAAGGCTCTGAAACCACAGCCTGTTGACGGCCGGAGGGAGTTCTCACATAATCGTCATTCATGTAGTGATCATACCAGTTAAAGTTTTCCCGCGCAACCATTCCATCCACCCACAAATCCATACAGGAGACATCATGGAAAGACGTTCATTCATTCAGGCAGCAGCCGTCGGTGGCGCGCTCGCCGCACCGGCCATCGTGCGAGCCCAGCCCCAGGTCCGCTGGCGCCTGGCATCGAGCTGGCCCAAGGCGCTGGACACCATTTATGGTGGCGCTGAAACCGTGGCCAAACGCGTCTCCGCTGCAACGGGCGGCCGCTTTGAAATCAGCGTTCATGGCCCAGGCGAAGTGGTCCCTGCCCTGGGTGTAGCCGACGCGGTGCAACAAGGCACGGTCGAGTGCGCCCATACCGCCTCGGTGTTCTTTTTCGGCAAAGATCCCACCTTCGCGCTGGACGGTCAGATTCCGTTTGGCATGACTTCGCGCCAGATGACCGCATGGATGTACAGCGGTGGCGGCCTGCAGTTGCTTCGCGACTTTTACCGGGAATACAACATCGTGAACTTTGCCTGTGGCAACACCGGCACTCAAATGGGCGGCTGGTTCCGCAAGGAAGTCAAGTCGCTGGCCGATGTGAAAGGTCTCAAATTCCGCATCGGTGGTTTTGGTGGCCTGGTTTTGCAGCGCCTGGGACTGGTGCCCCAGAACCTGCCTGGCGGCGAGATATACACCTCACTCGAGAAAGGCACCATCGACGGCGCCGAGTTCGTTGGTCCATACGACGACGAGAAGCTGGGCTTCTACAAAATCGCGAAGGTGTACCACTACCCCAGCTACTGGGATCCGTGCGGCCAGATCACCATGTACGTGAATGCCAAAGCATGGGAAGCGCTGCCGAAGGACTACCAGCAAATCTTCGAGCTGGCCTGCAGTGACGCCCACGTGGAAATGCAGGCCAAGTATGACTCCAGGAACCCGGACGCACTGCGCCGCCTGGTCGCTCAAGGCGTGCAGGTTCGCCCATTCCCCAAAGATGTGGGCGTCGCCGCCTGGAAGGCCAGCAACGACATCTACGCCGAGTTGTCAGAGAAAAACCAGAAGTGGCAGAAGATCTACAGCAGCTTCGCCAAGTTCCGTGACGACCAGATCCTGTGGTCCCGCTTCTCGGAAGGTGCCTACGAGAACCTGCTGATGCAGATGCGCAATCCAGGCACCAAGGGTTGATTGCAGAACCATGGCGGGCCCAAATCGGCCCGTCATCGACTGTTCTCTGATGGCGATGGGCTCAGCCAATGGCAAAAGCCCATCGCCCATCAATCGGACTCGTACCAGACGCCGTCGGCCAGCATTATTTCGTGGTGACCGCGTCCGGCAGGCATCATGGGGTAGCAGTTTTCCTTTGCGCTAACCTGCACATCCAGGAAAAAAGGACCCGGGTACTCCATGCACGTTCGCAAAGCGGCTGACAAATCACGAGGGTCTTCGACACGACAGGCGCCCCAGCCAAAAGCGCGCGCCAGAGCCACGAAATCAGGCAAAGCCGCATTCCAGCTGTGACTCAGGCGATTGCCGTGAACCAGCTGCTGCCATTGACGAACCATACCCATGTAGCCGTTGTTGCACAGCACAACCTTGACGTTGGCCTGATGCTGTAACGCTGTCGACATCTCCTGAATGTTCATCAGGATAGACGCATCCCCACTCACGCTCACCACCGTGCGCTCTGGGTGTGCGATCTGGGCGCCAATGGCAGCAGGCAGGCCATAGCCCATGGTGCCTGCACCACCCGATGTCAGCCATCGCCGAGGCCCCTCAAAGCGCAGGTACTGTGCCGCCCACATCTGGTGCTGGCCCACATCGGTTGAAACAATCGCATCGCGCCCCGCGAGTTCCCCGGCCAAAGCGGACATGAGGCCTTGAGGCCGAATGGCCAACGGGTCAGGTTCGAACGACAGACAATTTTGTGCGCGCCACTTTCCGATTCTGGACCACCAGCCGTCCAATGCATCGGCTGGCGGGCGAGGCAATGCCGCAAGCGTGGATGCAAGTGCAGAAAGGACCTGTGCACATTCGCCTACGAGTGCGACATCGACCGCGACCACCTTGTGGATGTTTTCCGGGTGGATATCAAGGTGGATTTTGCGTGCACCCGGACTGAATTCAGACAATTTTCCCGTGATGCGGTCATCAAAGCGCGCGCCAATGCAGATGACCAAATCGGCATGGTGCATGGCGAGGTTGGCCTCCAAGGTGCCGTGCATGCCCAGCATGCCCAGGAACAAGGGATCCGAGGCAGGAAAGGCACCCAGTCCCATCAGCGTGAGGGTGGTCGGTAAATTCCATTCACGGGCAAGCATGGTGAAGGCCTCGCACGCTGCTGGCCCGGAATTGATGAGACCACCACCACCATAAAGCACGGGGCGACGGGCCGAGGCGATCAGCTGCGCAGCCCGCTGCAGATCACCTTCATTGGGTAGCGGCGGCGGTAAAAGCTTTGGCACTTCACAGGTCAAGGCTTCGCACGATCGGTGAACCGTTTGCAGCTGGACGTCTTTGGGCATGTCAAGCAATACCGGACCTGGCCGTCCTGACAGTGCAATCTCAACCGCATTGCGCACCGCCTCTTCCACATGCGACGCGTCCCGCGGCTGGTGATTCCACTTGGTCACCGGTCGGGACATGCCCAGCGCATCGCTTTCCTGAAAGGCCTGGGTACCAATCACGGATGTCGCCACTTGGCCACTGATGCACAAGACAGGTACCGAATCGCTTAGCGCGTCCAGCAAACCACTGATGGTGTTGGCAACACCTGGCCCGGAGGTGACCAACACGACGCCCAAGCGCCCGGTGCTTCGTGCATACCCTTCAGCAGCATGCACAGCTGCCTGTTCGTGGCGCACCAGCACATGGCGCAGGGCCGGCCGCCGGTACAAAGCATCGTAGAGCGGCAACGCAGCTCCACCGGGATAACCGAACAAGGTATCGACTCCGCAGGCAATCAGCGTGTCCAGCAGGATTTCCGCACCGTTGGCGCCAACGGCCACTTCCTCAAGGTCCGAATGATTTTTGGTGTTTGATGTTTTCATTCGTCCATTTTTCCTGGTTTCAAGCCAAAATTGCTTTATAAAAAGGCCGTCAACCATGAAAAAACAGAAAATTATTCGAAAAGAAACAGGAATCCGCGATCAATCTCCGGATGCATACGACAAGTTCGATCTGGCCATCCTGCGTGAACTCCTTTCTGACTCACGCCGCACTCTTCAAGAGATAGGAGAAGCCGTCAAGCTCTCACCCACCACCTGCTGGAGCCGGATCAAGCGGATGGAAGCCGAGGGCGTCATCCGGAAATACAGTCTGGAAATCGATCGGGCGTGCCTGGGCTACAAAGACACTGTCATCATCCAGTTGACTTTGGAAAGTCATACCGATCAGACCTTGTTCGAATTCGGCAAGGTCCTGGCAGAGATTCCGGAAGTGCTCGACGCCTACCTTGTGTCCGGAGACTATGACTACTATCTGCGTATCGCAGTCAAGGACACCCGCGATTACGAACGTTTGCTGCGAGAAAAGCTCTACAAGATTCCAGGGATCCGGCACAGCAAATCAAGCTTTGTTCTGCGCGTTCTGAAAGACACCAACGTGCCAGCGGTTTGAGTCAAGCCGGCCGCGGCGCCCAAACCCCGGCGAGAGTCAGCGCAGTTGGAAAACCCGGTTTGAAATTTCTTCAAAAATCAACATTGAAATTGTGATTTTCATTAAACTGATCTTCATACGAGCCTAAACATCATTTTCTGATACCGCCACGTCAACAGACTGGCAGGAGACGGCAATGAGTTTCATGTCCACTTCCGCAGTGTCAGGTGCAGAGGCACCTGTGGACGCTGCGGGTGACCGGGACGAGTTGCTGGCTTGCCTGGAGATATTGGCGCGCAGTCATGGGGAAATGATCACCCGTGAAGGCATCATGGCTGGACTGCCGCTGGAAGCGGGTAGGCTTACCCCAGGATTGTTTGCACGTGCCGCACACCGGGCAGGCTTGAGCAGCAAGGTTGTCAAGCAAGCGCTGATCGAGCTCAAGGACGAATTGTTCCCGGTGATTTTGCTGCTGAAGCAGGATCGGGCATGCGTATTGGTTGAGCGCGCACCGGGTGAGCAGTCTTTTCAGGTCGTTTTCCCGGAGCTTAGGGATGCACCTGTCAAAGTGGCTGCATCGCAACTCAACACGATCTACGCTGGACACGCCATTTACGCGCGACCTCGACTGCGCTTTGACGCGCGCAGCCCCGAGGTCACAAACAGTCGCCATGGGCACTGGTTCTGGCGTGTAATTTCAGAGAACCGCACGCTATATCGGGATGTGTTGTTTGCGGCCTTCCTGACCAATATTTTTGCCCTGGCCATGCCGTTGTTCACCATGAACGTGTACGACAGAGTGGTACCGAACCAGGCATTTGAGACCCTGGCCGTGCTGTCGGTGGGTTTGCTTCTCGTGCTGGTAGGCGATGTTGTCTTGAGGGTCATGCGGGGACGCTTTGTGGACCTCGCCAGCAGTCGCGCAGATGTCAAGCTGTCGGCTTACATCATGGAACGTGTGCTGGGCATACGGATGGAACAACGCCCTGTGTCCGCCGGCTCGTTTGCCGCGAATTTGCGCTCCTTTGAGTCCGTCAGGGATTTCATTGGGTCATCCACAGTGGTGGCGTTCATTGATCTGCCGTTCGCCATGATCTTCTTCGTGGTGATTGGCTGGATTGCTTGGCCAATGCTGCTTCCCTTGCTGATCGGTACGATAGCCATGCTTTTGTACGCGGTCGCAGTGCAAGGACGCATGCATGAACTGGCCGAGACAACCTACCGCGCCGGATCACAGCGCAATGCAATCCTCATAGAAGGGCTGGTGGGTTTCGAAACCATCAAAGCCATGGGTGCAGAGGCCCCGATCCAGCGCAAGTGGGAAAAGAGTGCTGCCCTGCTGGCAAGAGTCGGAGCCCAGCTGAGACTGTTGTCATCCACAGCAATAAATGGCTCCGGTTTTGTACAACAGGTGGTCAGTATGGCCCTGGTGATACTCGGAGTCTTCTTGATTGGCGAGCACATGCTGACCATGGGCGGGCTGATTGCCTGCGTGATGCTCGCTTCCCGAGCGATGACACCGATTGCGCAGGTCGCAGGTCTCCTCGTCAACTACCACACGGCGTCCACAGCACTTGCATCGCTGAGTGAAATGTTGAAACGCGAGGTCGAGCGCCCGGAAGATTCAAACTTCCTGGCCCGGGGCAGTTTCCGCGGCGCAATCGAGTTCCGTGATGTCAGCTTCAGCTATCCGGGACAGCAGATGCCGTCCTTGCGCCATGTGAATCTGAAAATCCATCCAGGAGAAAAGGTGGCGATCCTGGGAAGAATCGGCTCTGGAAAAACAACATTGGAAAAGCTGATTCTGGGTCTGTACCGCCCAACATCAGGGGCAGTGCTGGTCGATGGCATTGATCTGCGACAGATCGACCCGGCAGAACTTCGTCGCCACATGGGCTACGTACAGCAGGATGTGATGCTGTTTTATGGCACTTTGCGTGAAAACATCACCATGAAATCACAATTGGCCGATGATGCTGATGTACTCAAAGCAGCTCAAGTGGCCGGCCTGCTCGATCTGGTCAATCACCACCCACAGGGTTTTGACATGTTGGTCGGAGAACGCGGCGAATCGCTCTCTGGAGGACAGCGTCAGGGCGTGGCAATCGCACGGGCAGTCATCAACGATCCGCCTGTTTTGTTGATGGATGAACCAACCGCGTCCATGGATCACTCCAGTGAGGAGGAAGTCAAGCGCCACCTGAGCGAATTCATGCGCGGGAAAACGGCCATACTCATCAGCCACCGTGCTTCACTGCTGGATCTGGTGGATCGGATCGTCGTGCTGGATGCCGGGCGCGTTGTGGCCGACGGCCCCAAGGATCAGGTCATCATGGCCTTGCGCCAAGGCCGAGTAGGAAAGGCCGCATGATGATTGATCTCAATGAAAAAGGCTTTGCACGCATCGGTCATTGTGTCTGGCGGGTAGGCAAGTTCGGAGACCGCATTTTTGGTGAGTGGGTTGAAAAAATCACCCCTCCATCCCAGCACGACGCAGTCGATTGGGCCGGAGATGCCGACTGGGCCCAGCTGCAGCAGGAACCCCTCAGAGCGCGACAGCTGCTGCGCGTTGCCGGCGCCATGGTCTTGGTGTTGATCATCTGGGCTGCTTTGGCACAGGTGGACGAAGTCACACGTGGTGAAGGCAAGGTGGTTCCCACAAGCCAGGTTCAGGTTCTGCAGAGTGTGGACGGTGGCGTGGTGGAGGAGATCATGGTCCATGAGGGGCAGCTGGTGGAGCCTGGACAGACTTTGATGCGGGTAGACCCCACGCGCTTTGAGTCCAACCTGGGAGAAAGCCGGGCCAGTCAGGTTGCCATGCGCGCCAAGGCACTTCGCCTTCAGGCGCTGACATCAGGCAATGCCTTCAACCCACCTGCCGATCTGTTGGCTCTGGCGCCGGATGTGGTAGCGCATGAGCGAGGACTTTACGAATCGCGGCGCGCCGAGATCAATGCCCAGATTTCGATTTCCCAGAGTCAGCTTGCCCAGCGGCAGCAGGAGTTCAATGAGGTGCGTGCCCGCAGGGAGCAAGCCGAGCGTGGCCTTGAATTGACACAAAAGGAATTGTCTGCAACCAGACCACTGGTCAGCAGTGGCGCCATGTCAGAAGTAGATGTATTGCGTCTTGAGCGTGACGTGGCGCGGTTGAGAGGAGACCGGGATCAGGCCGGCGCGCAGATGTCACGCGTCCAGGCTGCCATCGCGGAGGCACACCGCAAGATCGAGGAAGTTCAGCTCAACTCACGCAACCAGATGAGCGCGGAACTCTCGGACACCATGAGCAAGCTGTCAGCCCTGAGTGAAGGTGGCAAAGCATTGCAGGACAAGGTGGTTAAAGCCGACATCAAGTCACAAGTAAGAGGCACCGTCAAAAGGGTTCTGGTGAACACGGTGGGTGGCGTGGTGCAGCCGGGTAAGGAGGTGATAGAGATCGTACCGTCGGAGGACGCACTGATCTTGGAGGCCCAGGTTTCGCCGCGCGATATTGCCTTTCTTCGCCCAGGACTGATGGCCATGGTGAAATTCACGGCGTACGATTTTGCAATTTACGGCGGACTCGAGGCAGTGGTGGAAAACATCAGCGCAGACTCGGTGGTCGATCAAAAAGGCAATTCTTTCTATCTTGTCAGACTCAAAACCAGCAAGCCGTCTCTGGGTAAGAACTTGCCGATCATTCCGGGCATGGTGGCTCAGGTGGATATCCTCACTGGCAAAAAATCAGTGCTTTCATATCTGCTCAAGCCTGTCCTGCGCGCCAAGGCGAATGCGTTGTCGGAGCGTTGACATGGGCAAACAGTATTTTCTAGCGAATGCGGTGCCCGAGCCTGCGATCATGCCGCCGGAGCGCTGGCTTCTTGCCTTTGAGGACGGGACATGGAGCTATTGGAATACGCTGCAGAAGATCATCCAACCGGGTGACACTATCTGGGTGACGGTACAACATGCAGACTGGATGAACAAAGTGGCCGATCTGGTGACGATGCAGCCTGAGTGTCATGTGGTCGTGATGAGTTTGATGCCATACGACGCCGAGGGCTTGCGCGCGATGAACGCGGGCGCCCGAGGCTACTGCCATCAACTGTGCGTTCCCGACATGTTGCGCGAGGTAGGACAGGTCGTGGAACATGGCGGTTTCTGGTTGGGGCCGGACTTGGTTCAGCGCCTAGTTATCGCAACACGCGAAATGTTGACGCACAACCCGGGGGCATTCACAAGCAAAGCAGACTTGTCTGCTTTGTCTGCACGAGAGTCACAGGTAGCCAGAGCTGTCGCTGCAGGTAAGTCCAACAAGGAAGTGGCAGATCAACTGCACGTTTCGGAGCGAACGATCAAGGCGCATCTGAGCGCAGTGTTTGAAAAATTAGGCGTACGCGATCGCGTGCAACTGGTGCTGCTGGTATCCAGCAGTTCTGGCCGGTCATTTTGAGATACTGGGGGCAGCCATGAAGAGCGATCCGAATCAGCCGCAGCAGCCGCATGAAGATGAAGCTCATCAATCCTTGGCCGATTCCGATGCCGCCTTGGCCCGAGTGACAGAAGATCTGATCGAAATTTTGCTCATGCGGGGAGTCATACAGTTCACCGATTTCCCGCCAGCCGCCCAGGCAAAGTTGCTGCAACGCCGCCAGACGCGTGCATCGCTGAGCAATCAATTGAAGCTGCTTGACGAAGGCGACAACCTGATTTGACCAGGTGCCAGTCGGCCATGAAATTGCCGGCAATCTTGCAAAACTGTACTTAAGTCCAATAGGCAAAGCTACGCCCAATGACTAGCCTGTTGCTCATAGAGTGACAAGGAGTTTTGCCATGACTCAAATTGCAAAAGTTTTCTCCCTGACCGGCAACGCCTACGCAGTCGGTGCTGACGGCCTGTTACGGCCACTGAAAGTAGGCGATGAAATTCGAAAAGGCGAGTTCATCCGAACCACAGAGGGAGCACAAGTCGAGCTGCAAATGACCGACGGCCAGACCTTGGCCATTGAACCCAACCACAACGTGCGCATTGATGAATCCCTGGTGGAGAATGAAAGTCGTCCGAATTCGCAAGAATCGAGCATTGAAGCGGCCAGTATTGATGCTGTGATCCAGGCGCTGGATCGCGGCGATGACCTGAACCAGACACTGGAGGCAGCAGCGGCTGGCTTGGGTGGGGGTGCAGAGAGCGGTGGAGACGCGACATTCGTGCGGTTACTGCGCATTGTTGAGCAAGTGGATCCCTTGGCATACAACTACGCACTCTCGCCGCTACCGACGGTTCAGACCACAGATTCACGGGTCCTGCCAGAAACAACAGTACAGCCCATCATCAGCGTAACGGTAACCAACCAACCTTTAGCTCAAGAGACAGACGGTCCCATCTCGGTCAGCGCCGATGTAATCGCACTCTCTGTCTCTGGATTGCAAGTGGTTGAAGGGACAGGGGCAGGCGCCAAGGTGGTGAACTTCCTATTTACTCTGGACAAAATTGCACTCACAGACATCACTATCACTTTCGTGCTCCGTCCGGGCTCTGCCACAGCAGAAACTGATTTCACCGATGGATCAATCGACACCCCCGTAACCACCACCATCCCTGCAGGTGTCAACGGCTTTGTAGTACCGGTGAACATCATCATGGATTCCGGAGTGGAAGGAAACGAAACATTCAACATTCAATTGCTCAGCGCCAGCGGAGCCACGCTGGGAATCACCACTGCAGAAGTCACCATCGTTGATGACGACATCCTTCTAGAACCCACAGCCAATCTTGTGGACGAAACCAACGGTCTGGATCAGGTCAGCGGCAGCCTGAATTTGAGCTACAGCGGCTCGGGCAACACGCCTGTGGTTTCCCTGAGCGCGGCGGGAGCCACTTGGAGTCCCGAAAATCAAACCTTGAGGGATGACAACGGCAACTGGCAAGCCGTACTCGAAACCGATGGCACATACATCTTCACGCAGCTGAAGGCCATGAACCACCCGGTACAGACAAACCACAACGATGCCATAGAAATCAGGATCACTGCAACAGCAGTCACGTCCGTGCTGGTCAATGGTGTGAGTACCCCCAGCACCGCTACCGGTGAGATAGTGGTGGAGGTTCGTGACGACGGGCCAACGGTGACGTTGCAGACGAATCCGGTCATAGCTGCGACCACGCTTGATGAAAGCGATGGGTTGGACTCAGTGACGATTCCTGCCACCGACATCGCTGGTATGTTTACCTCGTCATTGTTTGGACAGGATGGCGAAGGCACAGCAGTCTACAAAATCAACGCAGTCAATGGTGCGGCTACTGGCCTGTACCTGACCAGCGATCCTGAGCACATCCACGAAATAAGGTTGGTCAAGACATCCGATACGGTGTACGAAGGATGGAGCGATGGCAATACCAGCACGGGCACTAAAGCTTTCACGATCAGTATCAACGCAGCGACTGGGGCTTTGACGATCACGCAACACGCTGCGCTGGATCACCCGTTGGGTGGAAACGAGTACGACGATACTGTGGGACTGGCAATAGCTGCGACCGCTTGGGTATCCCTGACGGTGACCGATGCGGACGGAGATACGGCAACGGCGGGATCGTCCAGCTCTACTGCACTTTCCATCCTGTTCAAGGACGATGGCCCGACGCTGACGGTCAGCGACAACACGGGCGCTGCAGCCGCCCTGCAGCTGATGCTGGATGAAACCGCTGGCGCGACCGATCGCTATGCCCTAGGTGAGACAGCCGATACGGCCGTTGACGATGACGCCAGTGGCGCCATCGCACGCCAGTCCACCAACGTGGTCGGAGGGCTGAGCTCTTTGTTCACCATCGCAGCCACCACGGGCTCAGACGGCGGCACCCTGGTCTCCAGTGGCACGCTGAGTCTGCAGCTGCTCGGCGCCACAGATGGCAAGCTCGTCACCACGCTGACCACCGTTGATGGCGGCGTCGTCTCCCTGGAGATGAGCGGCGCCAACGTTGTCGGCAAAGACACCCTGGGC
>JACCDT010824972.1_pt1 | contig 37517 bp, 31 predicted proteins | sample 7446291 | NCBI WGS metagenome assembly JACCDT01 (sample SAMN15323446, study PRJNA562643) | freshwater metagenome | isolation source: river surface water | place: USA:Blue River Watershed | collected 2017-08-17
CATCAATTTCGACCCCCAAGATCCAAGAAAAGAGGGCGTACTTCAACGTTGGTATGCAGCGGTTCGTCCGCTTCTCAAAACATATTATGGTACAGGTGGCGACCTCAATGTGGATGAGATTCACGAGGTAATTCCAATGACTGAAAACAATGGCGTTTGGCATCCACAAGAAGGTGTTTTCAATGGACATTTTCTTCCAACTGAAGCACAGAAAGTAAAACGCATTGGACAATTGCGCCAAGGCGTAATCAAAGTTTTGGAAAATGAAAGTTTGAGTCCTTCATTGGCAGCAGGTTACAAAGTAGCCGATATGATTACCGGATACGGTGTTGCGCACAGTGTCATTCATTATTACAACATATGGGGCGGTGATGTAAAAGACAAAAAAGTTATCGTTCAAGGATGGGGCAATGTTGGAGCAGCTGCAGCCTTCTACATGGCGCAAGCTGGTGCTAAAATCGTGGGCATCATTGACAGAAATGGCGGTATCATTAATGAAGCCGGAATGGATTTCGAAAAAATCCGTCAATTGTTCTTAGACAGACAAGGCAACACGCTCGTTAGTCCTGACATGATGGGATTTGAAGAAATCAACCAAAAAATTTGGGATATTTCTGCAGATGTATTCTTGCCCTGCGCAGCATCCAGATTGGTTACCCAAGACCAAGTGGACAGAATGATACATGCAGGTTTAAAAGTGATCAGCTGCGGGGCCAATGTTCCCTTTGCCGACAAAGAAATTTTCTTCGGTCCAATTGCAGAAAGCGTCGATCAAAGAATCGCCCTTCTACCCGACTTCATTGCCAACTGCGGAATGGCACGTGTATTTGCGTACTTGATGAGCAGCGACTTGGGTCAGCTCGAAGATGCTGCCATTTTTGACGACTCGTCAAATATCATCAAACAAGGTTTGGAAGAAATTCATCAAATTCACAAAGGGCATACACACATCACAGCGACTGCATTTGAAATTGCTTTGAAAAAATTAAACGCGCAATAATTTTTTTGAAATTTCCTCGTTGAACAAAGGCTCATGAAAAATTTATTTCTCTCCGTTGTCCTTTGGGGTTTATCGATTTCAGTTTGGTGCCAAGCCATTGGATCTTGGCAGGATGGTTTTTCGTACCACAGGGTCAATAAAATTTGCTTGGGAAAACCCAACGAAATCATCGCGGCGGCGCCCAATGGCATTTTTATTTACAATCAAAAAGACCAGAGTGTTACAAAGTTGAACAAAACCAATCAATTGAGTGACTTAGGGGTTAGTGCCATTCATTACAACAATGCATCGGATCAACTCTTGGTGGGATACAGCAATGGGAATTTTGATCGTATCAATGCGCAAGGCACACGCAATATAGCAGACATCGTATACTCTACCATCATTGGAGATAAGGCCATTTACGATATTCAATCTTACCAAAATCTTGCGTACTTAGCCACTGGCATTGGAATCGTTGTAATGGATCTGGATCGAATGGAAGTAAAGTCGACCTACCTGATAGGGAACCAAGGTGAAGCAGCACCCATTTTGCAGACCATTATTGAAAATGATACCATCTATGCCATTGGTCAAAATTTCATCAAATTCGCTCCCATACTAAATCCATTTTTGGCCAATTATCAATTGTGGCAAAACATTGAAAGTTTGCCTTCATCTGACAATATTATTGGTGCAGCAAAATGGGACAATCATTGGGTAATCGCTACGGACGGAGAAACCAATGATCGAATTTGGAGCAGGCAAAACGCTAATGTTTGGAGTGAGATAAAAACATATCCGGAAGGAACAGTTTGCCAAAACTTGTGGTTCAATAATCAGGTGTTTTCAGTCTCCAAAAACAATGGTTACGAAATTTGGAACAATCAAAACCAAATGGTTTTTGAAGACAACCAAAATCTTTGGCTGTATCTGAATGTGCAACAAACCATCGTCGATGAAAAAAACAACTTTTGGATTGGCAACTCTACGTTTGGATTGAACTACCACACTACATCAGGAACTGAAAACATGGTTGTGCCGCAAGGCCCCATGTCAGACGGAATGCGAAAAGTAAATGGTTACAATGACAATGTGTGGATTGCAACAGGAAATATTTATCCTTGGTGGGGAAACACGTACAACACTGGAACGCAAACCGCACACATCGCTGGAACTTGGAGCAATATCCCATTTGGACAAGGAGGAAATGATTTTGGAAATGCTGTGCAGGATGTCTTGGATGTCGCCATAGATCCTACCAATGTTCAACACGTGTTGTTTGGCAGTTGGGAAAATGGATTAATCGAAAAAAATTCCGATGGATCCCTATCCTACTTCAACGCACAAACCAATAACTCTCCCTTCCAAGCAGGACCTTTTGATACTGATTTGGGATGGACAGGTGTAGCTGGTCTTTGTTTCGATTTAGAAGGCAACGCTTGGATTTCCAACAGTTACTCCTCTACTCCATTGATTTTTTATTCCAAAGAAAAAGAATTTTCACCACTTACCTTTTCTCCATTTGTCGGAGAGGCGGACATCATCGATCAAGTTATTCACTCACAAGAAAACTACGTTTTTGCAGTTGTAAAAGGTCGGGGAATTTTGGCATTGAATTACAACGGAACGCCTACTTCATCTTCAGATGATAATTATAAACTATTGAACGACAAAGAAGGAGAAGGTGGATTACCGACCAAAGATGTATACTGCATAGCAGAAGATTTAGATGGCGCATTGTGGGTAGGTAGCTTAAGGGGATTGTCCATTTTTTACAACCAATCCAACATCTTCCAAGAGACCGGATTTGACGCTGAGCAAATCTATATTGAGCAGGATGGTAACGTGCAAATATTGTTGGAGACCGAAGCCATCAACAGCATCGAAATCGATGGCGGAAACAACAAATGGATTGCCACTCAAAAAAATGGGGTATTTCAGTTTTCACCTGATGGATTAAAACAATTGGCCCATTTCACTGCAGAGAACAGTCCATTGCCTTCCAATACTGTTTATGACATTGGCATCAATCAAGCCAATGGACAATTGTATTTTGCTACCGACAAGGGTTTGGTCATGTTTACAGGAAGCGCTTCCAATTTTGACAATGAAATGAAAGATGTATTTGCATTTCCAAATCCTGTTTCCTCGGCTTATGAAGGTACCGTTACCATTCAGGGATTGGCTTATGAAAGCACCATTCATATCACGGACACCAATGGACAATTGGTGTACACAACAAAAAGCCAAGGAGGAAGAGCTACTTGGGATGGTAAGCTCAGCAATGGAGATCGTCCTCCCGCTGGAATCTATTTCGTGATGGCTACTAATCCCGATGGCTCCGTTGATAACGTTACAAAAATAGCCTTCGTCAAATAGTTTTTTTTCTTTCCTTTACATCATGACATTTTTACAAGCTACTGATACTCCTCAATTGGAGATTTTCGACTTGCTCTTCAAAGGCGGTTGGGTGATGATTCCATTGTTGCTCATTTTTGTTTGGGCACTTTATTTAATCATCGAGCGACTTTTGTATTTCAGTCAGCAAGAAAAATACTTGACTGAAAAATCCAACCGTCATATCGAATTATTGAGATCAGGCGAACACCACGCCGCTCAACAGTTGTGCACGACAGTGCCAGGTGCTTGGGGTCGAATTTTTATTCATGCCGGTGGAAATTCCTCCATTCAAGAATCCGACGAATTGTTGTCCGATGCAACGAATTTGGAAATCGCACAATTCGAAAAAAACTTGTCTGGCCTTTCTCTTATAGCCGGTATAGCACCTCTTCTTGGATTCATAGGAACCATTGCAGGGGTTATCGTTATTTTCTTTGATATCTCAGTGAATCAAGACATCAGTATCGCTGTTATCAGCCAAGGACTTTATCAGAAAATGATTACTTCAGCTTCTGGACTTTTCATCGGAATCATCGCATTTGGCGCACATCACTTGATGCAGCAGCGAATTGATAGATTCAGCAGAAGAATTCAAGAACACGCACTCCTGGTGAAATTGGCGTTGATTGAAAGCAGAGCCCAATGAAGATTCTAAGAAGAAATAAGCACCGTGCAGAGGTAAGCACACACTCCTTGAATGACATCATGTTCTTCTTGCTGCTTTTCTTTTTGATCTTGTCCACCATGGCACATCCCAATGTTATCAAAGTCATGCTGCCAGAGTCCAAAGAAGCTGCAAGCAAAGAAGCCAAACAAAATGCGCAATTGACTGTAGACGCCAACAAAAATTATTTTTTAGAAAGTATTCCCTGCACTGCTCAAGAATTGGAAAGGAAATTGGAATTGTTGGCCGCCAAGGATAGCACCATTGGCGTGTCTATACAAATGGACAAATCATTGAGTGTACAAGACCTAGTGGATATCATGGAAATGGGCAAGAGACAACAGGTAAAAATGTTTTTAAAAACAACGCAACCCCAATAATGGAACTAGCGATTATTCTTGTATTTATTCTGGGATACATTCTCATTGCCACTGAACACAGCATCAAAATAGACAAAGCGGCTACCGCACTTTTTATTGGTGTAAGCTGCTGGACACTTTTGGTTCTCGGAATCCAACAAGTTCCCACCGCTTTTGTCGAAGAATTTGAAAATTGGAAACTAGCCAATCCAGATAACACTTTGGGTTTGAAAGGGTACTTTGAGCATCAATTGTCCCATCACATTCAAGAAATCGCCAGTATTCTATTGTTCCTTATGGGCGCCATGACCATTGTAGAAATCATAGATGCGCACAATGGCTTTCAAGTCATCACAGATAAAATTACTTCCAAGAAAAAAGTAGTCCTGCTTTGGACCATTTCGATACTTACCTTCTTCTTGTCTGCAGCCTTAGACAATCTGACTACTGCGATTGTGATGGTAAGTTTATTAAGAAAAATAATCCCCGACAAAGAAACGCGTTGGATGTTTGGAGGTATCGTGGTTATAGCTGCCAATGCAGGAGGCGCTTGGTCGCCCATTGGAGACGTCACCACCACCATGCTTTGGATTGGTGGACAAGTTACAAGCGCGGCCATTATTCAAAATGTTTTTATTCCCTCCTTGATCAGTTTATTCGTTCCACTTTTCATACTCAGCTTTGTTTTAAAAGGCAATATTGAAAAGTTTGAAAATTCAAACTCTTCACAAACGCCAATTTTGAAAAAGGAGCAAAACGTAGCCTTGCTTCTTGGACTTGGAGGATTGCTCATGGTTCCTGTTTTCAAAAGTGTCACGCACTTGCCTCCATTCATGGGCATAATGCTCAGCTTGGGTATTCTTTGGATGGCTACTGAATTGATGCATGGAAGAAAGTTGGATGATGAAAAATCTAGGTTCTCTGCTTTGTCCGCTTTGAGAAAAATTGATATGCCATCTGTTTTATTCTTCCTGGGAATATTACTCGCTGTTGGTGCATTGCAAGAAATGGGAACATTGATTCAAGCCTCTACTTGGCTGAAAGACACATTCAACAACCCCTATACGATTAACATGATCATTGGTGTATTATCCGCCATTATTGATAACGTTCCCTTGGTTGCTGCGAGTATGGGCATGTATCCAATTGCTGAAGCGACACAAGATCCATGGCTACAACACTTTGTACAAGATGGTGTTTTTTGGGAATTCCTTGCTTATTGCGCGGGTACTGGTGGAAGCATACTCATTATTGGAAGCGCTGCAGGTGTTGCTGTGATGGGTCTTGAGAAAATCACGTTCAGTTGGTACCTCAAAAAAATTAGTCCTTGGGCGCTTTTGGGATATTTATCGGGAGGTGTATTTTACATCTTGATGCACGCTTAAGTATCAACGTTTCACTTTGAATAACTCATTTCAATTTCAGTTTGAGCAAAACAAATTCAAGTCATCTTCGTTACCATACAAATAAAGAACGAATATGACTTTGGATCTGATTTTTTTACAAGCTGCCGTTAACTTGCCAGACGCTGCTGCTCCACACAACGCAACAATTGCAGAAACATTGATGCACCAATTGCAATCAGGATGGTACATATATGTGCCTCAAATCATCATGAGTATTCTGAGTGTATATATCATTTTCGATCGTTGGGTGGCAACCAAAAATGCTTTGAAAAGCGAACCCAACTTCATCAATAGAATCAAAGAATACATCTATGCGGGTAAACTTGACAATGCCAAAGACTTGGCCAAGAATGTCAACACACCAGAAGGGGTTATTATATTAAAAGGATTAAATCGTTTGGGCAAACCCGTCAACGATATCAAAAAAGCCATTGAACAATCCGGTAAGCAAGAGGTTGCCAAATTGGAAAAGAACGTTATTGTATTGGCTACTGTGGCCGGAGTTGCTCCAGTATTTGGTTTCTTGGGAACAGTATTCGGTGTAATCACCATTTTCAAGGACATCGCAGAAGCGGGCTCATTGCAAATCAGCACAGTATCTGAAGGATTGTATTTAAAGATGATTTCTTCCGCCGTTGGATTGATCGTATTCATGATAGCTCACATTGGTTACAACATCATGATCACTCGAATCAATCGTGTGGTGAATAAAATGGAAGGCACAGCACTTGAATTCATAGACATCTTAGAAGAACCAACAAACCGCTAATTATGGACTTTGGTAGAAAAAACAAAGTGCATGTAGAACCCGCGATGTCGGCTCTCTCCGATATCATCTTCATGCTACTCATCTTCTTCATTATCGCCAGTACATTGGCGGTAAACGGCGAAGCTGTGAATCTTCCCAAGACTTCAACGGGTGCACCAACCGTGGGCAGCACCACCATTACCATCACCAAGGATTTGGTGTATTCTTTGAACAATGAACCCATTGCCAAAGAACAATTGAAAGAAAGATTACAAAGCTACTTTTTTGGAAGACCTCAAGAAAATAGAACAGTCATTTTAAATGTCGATCGTGATGTGCCTACAGGTGAGACCATTGAACTATTTTCAACTTTGAAAGTACTGCATTGTGAACCGGTAATCGCAACACAATCTCCTAAGTAAAAATTATGCAGCGCTACATTCCATTTCTAGGTACTACGCTCTTCCATTTGTTCGCAGCTTCCCTGTTACTCCTGGGTATGCGTGGTTGCGAAAAACTTCCACCTATCGAGCCCATTCAGTATGAATCGCTGAGCTTGGCGGCGTTGGGTGACTTTGAGCCCGGCGAAGGTGAATATGTAGATTTGGGTGCAGAGACTTCAGCCATAGAAGCGGCCGGCGGCGATGTTCAAAATTTGATCAGTGATGCTTCTGCTCAAACGACTGCTGAAGCCACTGAATCAACCACACCATCCAATACACCGTCAGAAAATCCAGGTCCAACTGCGCAAGAGGTTGAAAATGCAGCCAAGTCGAGTAAGATTAACAACCTCTTTGCCAAGAAAGGCTCCAACTCCAGCGCGGGTGATACACCAGGCGGAGAAGGAATCGAGGGAAATCCAAACGGAGACATCAATGGAAAAGGAATGTTTGGTGGTAAGGGTGGAAATGGCACCAAAGGAGAATGGAACTTAAAAGGAAGAGGTCTCGCTAAAGCACCATCGCTTGAAACCAAACCTGATTTTGAAGGAACAATCTTCGTCAATATCACTGTAGACAATGCAGGCAATGTGGTATCCGCTATCGCCGATCCCATCAAATCCAAAGTCAGTGGTGAAGGTTTCAATCAATTGGCCAAGCTTGCTGAAAAAGCGGCCAAAGCCACCAAGTTCAGCACCGCCGCAGATGCCAAAAAGCAGGTAGGTTCCGTGGTGATTACTTTCAAATTGAAATGACCTATCCAGAAGTCCTGGAATATTTATTTGCGCAGCTACCGATGTTTCATCGTGTAGGAGCTGCAGCGTATAAGCCTTCATTAAAAAACACCGAGGCCCTTTGTCAATGGTTGGGGAATCCCGAAAAAAAAATCAAAACCATTCACGTAGGTGGCACCAATGGAAAAGGATCCACCACACACTTATTATCAGCGGTTTTACAAAGTGCTGGTTACAAAGTAGGCTTATACACATCCCCTCATTTGATTGATTTCCGTGAACGAATCAAAATCAATGGAGATTGGGTAAGTGAGGAATTCGTCATCGATTTCGTGCAGCGATATCAAAATTCAAATTGCATTTCGCTACAACCCTCATTCTTTGAACTCACCTTTGCAATGGCGGTAGATTACTTTGCCAAATCCAATGTCGACATTGCCATCATTGAAGTAGGTATGGGCGGCCGTTTGGATAGCACCAATGTCATTCAACCTCTGCTTTCGGTTCTGACCAATGTATCCAAAGACCACATGCAGTTCCTTGGAAACTCTATCGAAGCCATTGCCACAGAGAAAGCTGGAATCATCAAAGATAAAACACCCGTAGTTCTAGGACCGATGGTCTCTCAAGCCAAGGGCGTTTTTGAAGAAAAAGCAAAAGAAAAAGAATCTACCCTGTTTGTCGCAGAATACAATTCCGAAATCCCACCTTGCTCGCTTGCCGGGGACTATCAAAAGGAAAATATTCAAACCGCCTTTTGTGCCCTAAAAGTCATTCAAAAAAACTTCCTACCCTTTGATGATCAACATATCAGTCATGGATTCGGTAACGTGCAGTCTTTAACTGGATTGAAAGGAAGGTGGGAAATTCTTCAGCAAGAAAATCCAAAAATTGTAGCCGATGTTGGACACAATGAAGACGGAATCAAGTGGGTACTTCAACAAGTGCGTAACCACAGCTTTGACCAGTTGCATATTGTGTTGGGCATGGTCAATGACAAAGATGTCGATCAGGTACTTTCCTTGTTTCCGAAAAATGCCAGATACTACTTCTGCAAAGCCAATATACCTCGCGGTTTAGATGCCACTATCTTAAAAGAAAAAGCACAATCGCAAATGCTAGTTGGTGATGTGTATCCCTCAGTAGCTGCGGCCTTTGAAAACGCAAAAAAAGAGGCCCAAGCACGAGACTTTATTCTGGTAACCGGCTCATTCTTTACTGTTGCTGAAGTGATCGCTTAAAAAGCTTTCCAACCCTGGGCTTTCAATTCAATGGCTTCGTTTGCACGTGTAATCAAACGACAAGATGCTCCCGATTCAGTCATGTGACCAATCACCGTAAAATGTGGGCTACCCTTGATCTTCTCGTAATCACTTGGAGATATGGTGAACAACAACTCGTAATCCTCACCACCGCTCAACGCGCATGTTGTTACATCCAAATTAAACTCTTCAGAAGCCCGCTGGGTTTCTGGTGAAACTGGAATCTTGGCCTCATATACATCACAACCCAATCCACTTTGTTTGCTCAAATGAAAAATCTCAGAAGAAAGACCGTCTGAAATGTCTATCATGGAAGTTGGAAGAATTTTTAAGTCCTCCAAAAACTGAATCGCATCAACACGAGCCTCAGGCTTCAATTGTCTCTGCAACAAATACTCATAACCCATCAAATCAGGTTGCGCTCCGGGAGCAGCTTTGTACACTTCTTTTTCCCTTTCAAGAACTTGCAATCCCAAATACGCCGCACCTAAATCGCCACTAACTACCAAAAGATCATGGTGCTTAGCTCCACCACGTGTTACCACTTTCTCAGGCAAAACTTCTCCTATTGCGGTAATTGAAATCGTCAAGCCATGAACCGCTGAAGACGAATCGCCTCCTATCAAATCCACTCCATATCGCTCACAAGCCAATTTCATTCCGGCATACAACTCTTCCATTGCCTCAAGCGAAAATCGATTGCTCACCGCATAACTCACTGTGACATATTTTGGAGTGGCGTTCATTGCGCAGATATCACTTACGTTCACTGCAATGGCCTTGTAACCCAAATGCTTCAAAGGCATGTACATCAAATCAAAATGCACCCCTTCTACCAACAGATCCGTGGTCACCACTTGATCAAACATTCCTCCAGTAGCAAGGATAGCTGCATCATCTCCAACTCCTTTTAAAGTAGTTTCATGTTGAATAGGGAAATATTGTGTCAAATGCTCAATCAAAGCAAACTCACCAATGGCGCTCAATTCGGTACGTTGTTCCATGCCGCAAAGATAACCTCAAGAAGCGTGCGGACGCACAGCTTTTATCATCAACTGTGGACTTCTTCTGCCATTGTACTCATTGATTTCCAAAGCCGCTAAAACATCCATTGAATTGGATTCAAATACATCCCATTCCTTGGCCATCCCAAATCCAACGGCGTCAATATAACCAAAGGCCCCGGGTTGCTTTAAAGTACATTTCACATGTTTTTGATCGCTACCAATTTTCTTGGGCGGATAAGCATGATGAACATTCTCAAACAAAAACACAGGGGCCATATTGTCTGGTCCGAATGGTGCCATCTTCTTCATTTCTTCTATCCAAGTCATGTCAACTTCAGCGAGTGACAATGGCAAATCAAAATAAACAATTGGCTCTGAGCGTTGATGGTCAAGCATCTCCGACACCACGTCATTGAACTGTTTTGAAAAGGATTCAATCTTTTCAGGAAGCACTGTGAGTCCAGCAGCCATGGTGTGTCCGCCAAACTGTACAATATTCTCTTGGCATCTTTCCAAAGCCTTGTACAAATCAACTCCCTCTATAGATCTTCCACTACCCGCATATACGTCATGGCTTTTGGTAAATACAATCGTAGGTCGATAATAACGTTCTATCAATCGAGAAGCCACAATACCGATTACTCCCTTCAACCATTCTTCATCCCAAACCACAGTGACAAATGCTTCAGCATGCCCATTGTCACTTTCAACTTTTGCCAAGGCCGCTGCAGATACATCTTGATCGATACTGCGACGCGACATGTTAAAGTCCTCCACTTGTTGCGCCAAATCTTCCACTTCTTGAACCTCCTGTGCAATCAACAATTTCACGGCTTCATTTCCGGATGCCACACGACCTGCCGCATTGATTCTGGGTGCCAAAAGAAAAACCAAATCCGTTACATCCCAAGTAGATCTCTTTGTTCCTGACTTGCGCAACAAAGCTGCCAATCCTGGACGTAAGTATCGATTCATCAAATGCAATCCCTTAGCGACCAAGGTTCGATTTTCATCCAACATCGGAACGATATCCGCTCCTGCCGCTATGGCTACCAAATCCAAAAATGTCTCTGGGTGACTTTCCGGGTTGGGGTGACGCATGGTGTAGGCACAAATCAATTTATATCCCACCCCACATCCACTCAATCCAGAAAACGGATATGAGCAATCTCTTCTTTTGGGATTGAGCACCGCGTTGGCATTGGGCAATTCACCTGGTTCATGGTGATCACATACGATAACATCAATACCATTTTCTCTGCACATGGCTATGCGCGCGCCGTCCTTGGTTCCGCAATCCAAAGTGATAATCAACTGTTTTTTTTGATCTATAGCGTGTTGGGCACCCGTGATCGAAAATCCATATCCCTCCTCGTATCGATTGGGGATATAAAAAGATGCACGCGCTCCCAAATTAACCAACCATTCATACATCATCGCAACAGATGTCGTTCCGTCAACATCATAATCCCCAAAAACCAAAATCTCGGAGTTATTCTCAATGTGCCTGTGCAAGACATCAACCGCCATATCCATATCCTTCATTAGAAAGGGATCATGCTCTGCATGACCCAATGGTCGCGAAAATGAGATCCAATCCTTAACTTCACGTACCGCTAACAAACGCTCAAATGGCGCTCCTTCCGGTAAATCCTGCAACTTATCATTTCTTTGCTTCCAAATCATGGGGCAAATTTGATGGATTTCAATCTCGATTCCAAATAATGCATAACATCCAAATAAACTGACTTTATGCAACCCTACCTTCTAAGTTGTCGTCTTTTTTGTATATTCACCCCCTCAAAGAGTGTTAATCAATATGAAAACAAGATTTTTCACCGGATTATTCGCGTCAGCTTTGGCTGCTATGATCCTTTTAACGGGTTGTCCAAATCCAGACAACAAAATTCCACCAAACTGTTTTGACGGAATCCTCAATAATGGAGAGCAATTGATCGACTGTGGTGGTCCTTGCGAAGAATGTGACCATTGTATTGATGGAATTTTCCAACCTGATTTGGGAGAAACTTGGTTAGACTGTGGTGGTGAATGTGGTCCATGTGATCCTTGTGCCAACGGTATTCAAGATACCCTTGAATTGGGTGGTGACGAAACAGGTGTTGACTGCGGTGGTACCAATTGTGGACCTTGTGGTGACTTGTGTGGAGATGGATTGTTGAATGGTAACGAAACCCAAATCGACTGTAACGAAGGTCCATACGTTGATAACAACGGTAACAATGTTTACGACTTTGGAGATGTGTACACCGGTAACTGTCAAATCTGCCCTTCTTGCTCAGATGGCATCATGAACGGTACTGAAATCGGTGTCGATTGTGGAGGAACCATGTGTCAAGTTTGTGCCAATGAAAGTAACTGTACCAACAACTTGATTGATGGTGACGAATTCTGGACAGACTGTGGTGGTACCAACTGCCCTGATTGTATGCGAATCGTAGATTGGACAGTGGGTGGTGTAAGTCATACATCCATTACCTATGCGGAGAGCTATTCAAACTTTGATTTTGATGTAACAGGAACAACCATCACCGATGTGAGCTTCCAAGTTAAAATCAACGAACCCGCATCTGGTTGGATTCCAGGAATCGTCATCAACTTGAATCCTTCTGTAACTGATGCTTTGGTTTACTTAGATGCAAATGGAACTTCATATAGCACTACGACAAATGGCGCTTCTGGAACTTTCACTTTGATCAAATTCACTGACACGCCTAATCCAGGATATATTCGCGGTTCTTTCACCGGTACGTTGAAAGCAAGCAATGGTGCAACAGTAAATATCACCAATGGTTTGTTCCAGGTGAAATTCCAATAAGAAATCTTTAAAATGAAAAAAGCCTCGAAATTCGAGGCTTTTTTCATTTTATGGCTCTCAACATTTCTCTCTTTCCAGGTGGACCAGGAAGTCGCTCTACCTTAAATCCCACTGCCTGCAAATTCCTTCTGACTTGACCCTTTGCACAATAACTCACCCATATTCCACCGGGCTCAAGTAATTCATAACACCGCTGCATAACTTCCATTGTCCACAATTCAGGCTCAACCTGGGGACCAAATGCATCAAAATAAATAACATTGAATTTCTCTTCGGAATGAAAATCCATAATACCCAACCGCTCTTTTCTAAATAAAAATGCTTTCGAAAGTTCGGCATCCCCACCCCAAGGCAACTCATGTATGCGCTGGATTAAATCAACATTACGCTCTCTCGATTTTATCCAGGAATAGATTGATTCTTCGTCAATAGGAAATGGCTCCAACGAAACATAATGCACAGGTTGATTTACTTGCTGGAATGTCAAAAGAACATTTAATCCAGTCCCCATTCCTACCTCTAAAATTTTGACATTTTGCACATGACAAGCTTTTAGTCCATGCTCAATAAATACATGATTGGCTTCCTGGTCTGCGCCATGGATAGAATGGTACGTCTCGTTGGCTTCTGGAACAAAAAAGGTAAATGATCCATCTTCCGTTTGAACCAGTTCCCTCGTTCTGCATTTGTTCACCGTCGAATTGTTCATAGGTTTTCTATCCATCTCAAAGCACTTAGAAATCAGATTTTACCTTCGTTCTGTAATTTGAATAACATGGCAAAGAAAACGAAAAGTGCAGTCACAAAAAAGAAGGCTTCCTTCTTTTCAGAAAAAAGCATGAGCTTTTTAGAATCATACATCAACAATGCATCGCCCACGGGCTTTGAATCACCTGGCCAACAATTGTGGTTAGACTATATCCGTCCTTATGTGGATGAATACATGGTGGACACTTACGGAACCGTCGTCGGTGTTATCAACCCCAGCGCTCCTTATAAAATTGTAGTTGAAGCACATGCCGATGAAATTTCATGGTTTGTGCATTATATCACATCTGATGGATTCATTTATCTCCGTCGCAATGGTGGCAGTGATCACATGATTGCGCCAAGTAAGCGTGTAAATATTCATACACCTACTGGTGTGGTGAAGGGAGTATTCGGTTGGCCCGCAATTCACGTGCGCACGCCAGACAAAGAGGAAACGCCTAGCATGAGAAACATCTTCTTGGACGTCGGTGCGGCATCGAAAAAAGAAGTGGAAGATATGGGAATACACGTTGGATGTGTCGCAACTTTTGATGACGAGTTCATGATTTTAAATGATCGCTTTTTTGTGGGTCGTGCATTGGACAACAGAATCGGTGGTTTTATGATTGCTGAGGTTGCCCGTTTATTGAAAGAGCGCAAGGATAAATTGCCGTTTGGCGTTTACTTTACCAACTCTGTTCAAGAAGAGATTGGTTTAAGAGGAGCTGAAATGATTGCACACCGCATCAATCCCGATGTTGCCATTGTTACAGACGTTTGTCACGATAGCTCAACTCCGATGATGAACAAGGTTCGTGACGGAGAATTGTCCGCAGGAAAAGGACCCGTTGTCAGCTACGGCCCAGCAGTTCAAAATAATTTATTGAAGCACATCATTGATGTAGCTGCAAAGAACAAAATAGATATCCAACGCCAAGTAGCTTCAAGAAGCACAGGCACAGATACCGATGCATTTGCATACAGCAATGCAGGTGTTGCAAGTGCATTAATCTCATTGCCCTTGCGCTACATGCACACTACAGTAGAAATGGTGGATAAAAAAGATGTTGAGGATGTTATTGAGTTGATATATGCCAGCTTGAAATCCATCAAAAACAATCAAGATTGGAGATATATCAAATAGTGAATCGGCAAAAAGTTGAATCGGTGAATCAGTGAAGCGTAAGATAAATGTGTTATTTACTGATTTACCGATCTACCGATTTACTGATCTACTGATCTACTGATCTACCGATCTACTGATATACCGATATACCGATATACCTCAATCACTGCTTTTTCTCATTCTTCCATTTTTTTGAGATTGATTACATTTGCGGTACGATTCAATGAAAGTCGAACTAAATTTTTAAAACATGAACCATGTAGGTATCCGTCCCGAAGGCGCAACGCTCGATTATTTGGGACTTAAAAACCTAGCTACAGCATTTTGGAACCTTTCTCCCGCTGAGTTAGTAGAAGAAACTATAACACTTGAACAAGGTAGCATTACCAGCACAGGTGCTTTGAGTGTTGATACTGGAGAATTCACTGGAAGATCTCCCAAAGATAAATTTATTGTAAAAGATAGCAATACCGAAAATTCGGTTTGGTGGAGCCAATTCAACATTCCGTTCGAAGTATCTAAATTCGATCGCTTGTTTGAAAGAATGTCTGCATACCTTATTGGTCGCGAGGTTTATGTTCGTGACGCGTTTGTTTGTGCTGACCCTCGTTACAGAATGAATGTGCGTGTGGTTACAGAATTTCCATGGAGCAACATGTTCGCTTATAACATGTTCATGCGTCCCTCACAAGATGAATTAAAAACCATTCAACCCGATTGGCATGTCATCTGCGTTCCAGGTTTTATGGCGGATGCAGAGATAGACGGCACACGTCAACACAATTTTGCGGTAATCAATTTCACCAAGAAGATGGCCATCATCGGTGGTTCTGGCTATACTGGTGAAATTAAAAAAGGAATTTTTACGGTTTTAAACTACGTTCTTCCTCATGAGCAAGGTGTATTGCCTATGCATTGCTCAGCCAATGTAGGAAAGGACGGTGACACTGCTGTATTCTTCGGATTAAGCGGTACCGGTAAGACTACCCTTTCTTCAGATCCCAACAGACAATTGATTGGTGATGATGAACACGGTTGGTCTGATACAACAGTCTTCAATTTCGAAGGAGGCTGCTATGCAAAAACAATCGACCTTACCAGAGAGAAAGAGCCACAAATTTTTGATGCCATCAAGTTTGGCGCAATACTAGAAAACATAGGCTTTGAGGATGATGGTGTAACACCCAATTATGAGGACAAGGAAAAAACGGAAAATACCCGTGTAAGCTATCCCATTCATCACATCGACAATATCATGCAACCCAGCATGGGCGGCATTCCCAAGAACATTTTCTTCTTGACTTGTGATGCATTTGGGGTTTTGCCTCCAATCAGCAAATTGACCAAAGGTCAAGCGATGTATCAATTCATCAGCGGATATACAGCTAAAGTAGCGGGTACAGAAGCAGGAATTACCGAGCCCACCACTACTTTTAGTGCATGCTTCGGCGCACCTTTCTTGCCGCTACATCCAACGCAATACGCTGAGATGATGGGTAAGAAAATTGACGAAAGTGGTGCCAAAGTTTGGTTAATCAATACCGGCTGGAGCGGTGGATCTTATGGTACCGGTGATCGTATGAAGTTGAAATATACACGAGCCATGATTACTGCTGCTTTAGAAGGAAAATTGGACAACGTTGAATATAGAACCCATGATGTTTTTGGTTTAGCAATGCCAACGTCTTGCCCAGATGTTCCAACAGAACTTTTGGATCCAAAATCAACTTGGAAAGATGGCGCCGCATATGATGCAAAAGCCAATGAACTAGCTGAGAAATTTGTCGCTAACTTTGACAAGTTTAAAGAGTACGCCAATGAGGAAATCATGGCGGCTGCTCCAAAAGTGATTGCATGATTTTAGATTCAAAAAACTTAAGTCTTAACGACTTAAAAAATTTATTTCATTCCTCGGACCCCATTCAATTGGCCGAGGAATGTTTTTTTAATATAGAACGTTCCAGAACATACCTGGACCAATTCTCAGGAAAAAACGGCGCACCCATTTATGGCGTGAACACAGGATTTGGCTCCTTGTGCAACACCATCATCGAAGACGATGACCTAAGCACATTGCAAAGAAACCTACTCATTTCGCATGCTTGTGGAATGGGCCCAGAAGTGCCCACCGAAGTAGTTCGGTTGATGCTCTTGCTCAAAGTAATGGGCTTAAGCAAAGGTTTTAGCGGAGTACAACGCATCACGGTAGAAACTTTACTAGACTTGTTCAACAACAAAATGACGCCTGTCGTTTTTGAACAAGGATCCTTGGGCGCAAGCGGAGATTTAGCTCCTTTGTCTCACATGTGCCTTCCTCTTTTGGGATTGGGACAGGTGAGATACGAGGGGAAATTAATCTCAGGAAGCGAAGCGTTGAAAATATTGAATCGAAAGCCAATTGTATTAAAAAGCAAAGAAGGTTTAGCGTTGATTAACGGAACGCAATTCATGAGTGCTTATGCCGTTTACAACACCTGGAAAGCAGAGAGCTTAATTCATCACAGTACAAACATTGCTGCAATGAGTTTGGATGCATATGATGGCAGAACCGAGCCTTTTATGGACAGCCTACATCGTGTTCGTCCACATCAAGGTCAATTGACTATTTCAGAAAAAATGCGTGAGGCATTAGCGGGTTCTGAAATTGTACAGCAAGTCAAGAGCCATGTCCAAGACCCATACAGTTTCCGCTGTATTCCTCAGGTACACGGAGCAACTTGGGACACATTGCAATACGTCAAAAGTGTTGTAGAAATTGAAATCAATGCGGTGACGGATAATCCCGTTGTTCTTGTAGATGAAGACAAAGTAGTTAGCGGCGGACATTTTCATGGTCAACCCTTGTCCATGGTGATGGGATTTCTTACCCAAGCAATGGCTGAAATTGGCAGCATCTCAGAGCGCAGAACATACAAGCTTATCGGTGGTCAGAGAAATCTTCCTGCATTCTTAACTCCCAATCCTGGTCTCAATTCAGGGTATATGATTGTGCAGTACACAGCAGCATCTATTGTTTCTCAAAACAAACAATGGTGCACCCCAGCGGTCATAGATACCATCGACAGTAGCAATGGACAAGAAGACCATGTGAGCATGGGTGCCAATGCCGCAACACAATTGCATCGTGTGCTAGAAAATGTTCAAAAGGTGATTGCCCTTGAATGGATGACAGCAGCGCAAGCCTTGGATTTGAAACGCCCCTTAAAATCGAGTGCTGTTGTAGAAAAATACCACGAGATGCTACGAAAGGAAGTTCCGTTTTTGACTGTCGATGATTTGATGAGTCCGCTGATGAAACGTGCCAACGATTTGTTGGGATCACTTGCCTGATCCGCGAAGCACTGTTACAATGGTATAAAACAGAATTTTTATATCCATTGCCAAAGACATATTTTCCAAGTACAAAATATCATACTTCAAACGCTGTATCATTTGCGTTACATTCTCGGCATAACCATATTTCACTTGTCCCCAAGACGTGATTCCTGGTCGCACGCGCAATAACTTCTTCACGTGAGGCGCTTGTGCTTTAATCTGCTCGATGTAAAACGCACGCTCTGGTCTTGGACCGACCAATGACATCTCTCCTAAGACAACATGAAAGAATTGAGGGATTTCATCCAATCGCGTTTTTCTTAAAAATTTTCCAACTGTAGTAATCCTACTATCAGAGGTAGAAGACAATTGCGGGCCATCTTGCTCGGCATTAACAAACATCGTCCTGAACTTCAAAATATGAAACGGGCGACCATGAATGCCAATTCGCTCTTGTGTATAAAAAATAGGACCATCACTGGAGAACTTAATAGCTATTGCGATGACCAAATAGACCGGTAGCAAAATAACAATGGCCAAAAGAGACAATACAACATCCATCAACCGCTTCACACTCATTTGCCAAGCAGGCATAAGCTCTTTCCTTATCCTCACCAACGGCACTCCGTATATACCCGTCATTTTCACACCGCCACTCAACAAGTCAAAAGTATCCGGAATGATATTGATGTCCACATCAAAATCAAGAAGCAAATTCATTACCTCTTGCAAATGTTTGTGATCTGAGCTTTCAACAGCAATGATAATTTCCCGGACTTTATGCGCTTGAATCAATTGTGGAATACTGTCGATTTGACCCAAAAAAGGAATGTGACTTTGCAACAAATCATCTTTGCCATTTATCCTAACAAATCCAACAAATCGATAACCACCCATGTGATTACTCGATTGAATTTCCTCATACAATGACATGGCCTTGGCATTGCCCCCCACTATTAATGTAGGAAATCCCCACTCTCCACTTTTCATGCGCTTAACCGTGGCGCTCGTCAACAATAATCTGAAAGTTAATGTCACTACGAAATGTGAGATAAATAAGGCAGACAAAGAGTAATAATGTGCCGTATAATCTGGGAGTACATCATCCAACAAAACGAAGAAAAACAGGAACAAGGTTCCTAAAAAAGTTGCAATAAAAACATCCGTGAATTCCTTTAATCGATGACGTCTGAAAATATCACGATACTGACCCAACAAAAAATACACAACAATCCAAAAGACAGGAATAAAAAACAATCCCAACAAAAATTTAGGATCCTGAGATTCAATTTGCCAAAGCTCTTGGCTTCCAGTATTTTCCCAATAAATTTTCCTGAAAGAATAAAGAAAAACCCAGGATATCCAAGCTCCTAATACATCCAAAAGTATGTATTTGAATATCTGAGATTTTTCTTTCATTATTGCCATTTCACCCACTTCAAATTGTCCAAATACACTTCTACTGGCTTACCTATTACATCTGGCACGGCCTCAACATAAAACTCGTAATGTATCGCCTGCAAATGACGCAGTGGAACCGACCCAAAATCAACATAAATTTTATTCCACACAGGAACTCCATCGGTCTCTTGCGTCGGATTAATGGTCAACACAAACTCCTTGGTTTCGCCTGTAGCCTCCGTTACAATCAAACCTACTGAGAATCGATTGTTAGAGCTATAATTCATTTCTAAAAAATAGTAATTGCCCGCAGTAAACTCCCGATTCACATCGTCTTTGTAATAAAGCTTGGTCTGTCCAGATGTCAATACCCCCTTCCCGCAACGATTGCCTTCAAATACAATATCAGCATCCGTCACAGCAGTAAAGTCTCCATTGTTCCCTGGCATTTCCAAAAGAAAATTTCCACTTTCAAAACCCAATTCTTCTACATCAACATTTTCAGCATAGCCAAATGTTGGCACCCAGGTAACAACCTCTTCAGCGGAGAGTGAAATCGTTGTGTCCAAAGACTGAAAAAATGGATAACGAATTCTGCTGTCACTCAATCCATTGTTTTTTATACCGGGTAAAATTTGAATCTTTGAACGGTCTAGATCAATAATCGGAATATTCGCAGGCGTGCTATAAATACCCAGCAATTGCTCATTTTGATATACCCACAATTCGGTAATTTTTTGAGAATCTGTACCCTCTCCCGGTTGACTTACAAAATTCCAATCTGGAATGTACAAATACGCTGGGGCTTTGGCTTTTTCACAACCCTCCAAGAAGAATGACAATACCCCAAAAATCAATATCAATTTCCAACCTCGCATTTGCTTTTTCTTAACGACAGGCTAAAATATGGAAGCCTATCCAACAGCAACGAAAATGTAGAAGATTTATTGCATGACAGAGATAAAATTGTCATCTCGTTGAATCACTGCCGAACCCGAGCACTTCTCCTCAGCGGCAGCCGCTATTTCCAATGCTCTAGCAGCCTCTTCAAGCGAAACCTCAACTTTCCCACCATTTTCGATGGTATTTACAAAGGAGGTAAGTTCATCAACAATTGCGTTCGATTTGGGAACATCGATATACTCAACCAGTGCATTTTGATTGAGACGAGGAGTGATTTTTCGAACTTGGTGCAAAAGGTAATCTATTTCGATATAGTAATCCTTCTCAAAAACCCTTGTCAATCTCATTGGCTCATCGCTTACGCGGTTGGCGGATAAATGAGCCATACAGCCATTGTCCAACTCCATTCGCAAAAGCGCCACATCCGTATTCAAGGATTTCATGTTGTATCCCGCTGCGCCAATTTTTCTTACGCCAGCCTTGGACATTTTCATCACCAAATCAATGTCATGTATCATCAGATCCATGATAACTGAAATATCCAATCCACGCTCTTGATATGGTGAATGTCTAAAACACTCAATGATTCTTGGTTGGTGAATAAACGGTGATGCAGCAATAAATGCAGGATTAAATCTTTCAATGTGCCCTACTTGTGCGATGACATCTGCCTCGCGACACATCTTAATCAGTGCCCTTGCTTCATTGGTATTCAAGCAAACTGGCTTCTCAATTAAAATATGCTTGAATGCACGCGCAGCTTTGATGGCAAGTTCAAAATGATTGGCTGTCGGTGCTGAGATAATTACAGCATCTACTTGATCCAACAAGTGATCAACACTATGGCTCGGCATTATGCCTGTCAAATCCATCGCCTCTTTGGCTCTGTTCATCTGGGGGTCAAAGAATGCAGTCAATTCAAGCCTATCACCCATAGCTTGAATACATTTCATATGTATCTTACCTAGGTGACCCACACCCAAAACGCCCAATCTTAACATAATGCTATTTTACAACTCATTTAGAAGTCATTTTGACGAATTGCAAATAAGTATTTACAAGGCTCCGTTAATTACGACTTCCAAATAAAGTGGAGCCGATGCGCAGCATGGTTGATCCCTCTTGAACGGCCAATTGCCAATCCGAGCTCATCCCCATAGATAACGAGCGCCATTCACTTCCCATTTTGGGTGACAGCAAATCAAATACTCGTTTGGCCGATTGAAATTCATCCTTTAAAACTTGCTGATCCTCTACAAACGAAGCCATGGCCATGACACCACGAAAAATGATGTGACTATACTTGTCTTTGATCGTATCTGAAAAAAAGGAAAGGGCCTCATCCGCCGAAAAACCAAATTTTGTCTCCTCTTGGGCTACATGTAATTGAATGAGTACGGAAATCTTCCTATCATTCTTCACAGCTTGTTTTTGAATTTCATCCAACAAAGAAGGCTTATCGACACCATGAATCAGATATACATAAGGGGCAATATACTTGACCTTGTTGGATTGGAGATGGCCGATAAAATGCCAACGAATATCAGATGGAAGTTCTGGCTGTTTCTCCATTAACTCCTGAACGTAATTCTCACCAAAATCACGGATGCCCACGGCATAAGCCTCTAAAATGTCCGATGTGGGTTTGGTCTTGGAAACTGCAATGACCTCCACATTGTCTGGGAGCGCCAATTTAATTTGATGATATGCTGTTGAATTAAATGCCATAATTGATTGGGTAAATGACCAACCCACTTCGCAATTTGGGTTCAATGTAGGTCGACTTAGGAGGCATGACGCCGCCCTGATCAGCAACATCACACAATTCTTCCGTGGTCACTGATGACAACAAGAAAGCAGACTGAACCTTATTTTTTTGAATACTATCATCAATAAATGAAATACCCTTGGGGCCTTCACAATACTTGATGCGCTTATCTTTTCTGATATCCTCAATACTCAGTAATGGAGTTAAAACTTGATGTGCCAATTTCTCAGGATCCAATCCAGATTCATCATTAAACCTCCAATAGGTAGTTCCTAACTTGGTTCTCCAACCAAATTCACCTTTCAATGGTGCTGTGCGTAGCTCCTGAATGGAAACAAACTTTTCTTTTAAAAAACCCTCGATCACTTCATCTCCCATCGCATCATCACAAATCATCCGATGAAACGGATGTATGGTGAGATCCTCTTGATCAATAACGTATGATAAAAAATACTTGGCCTCCTCCCATTCGGGATGAAGTCTTTGCAATCGCTCACTTGATGCTGATCGATGATGGCCATCAGCGATGTAGACACTGTCCAATTCAGCAAACGCTGCTTGCACAGCCGACACTTCATCTTTTTGGGTAACCACCCAAAGGGTATGACGAACCTTATCTGTTGTTGTAAAATCTGTTAGTGGTCCTCTATCTTGCAATGACTTGGTCCAATCTTTAAATTGACTTGGGAATGCTGAAAACATCAATACAGGCTCAGCATTGATGCCTGTAATGGCCAAATACTCTGCAAACAAATTCTCTCTTTTCTCTATGGTGTGCTCGTGAATTTTAATCACGCCTTTACGATAATCCTCTACCGAAATACCGCCCATCCATCCCAAAAAAACTTTTCCTTCCTTGATTTGTCTGTACAAATAAAAACTTGGCGTTTCCTCTTGAATAAGAATACCTTGCTGAACAAAATCATCAAAATTTCTTCGAACCTCTTCAAACTTGACCCGCTCTGAAACTTCACGCTGCTGGGTCGGTTGAATGACATGCAAAAAAGTAAATGGATTACCATTCAGTTTGTCATTTAATTCCAAATCAGAATATGATAAAAATGAACGAGATGCCACAAGGTGCATCTTATCCTGCGTAGCACGAATGCCTTTGAAAGGATGGAACTCAGCCATTACGACAACTTCGAAACAATTGAAGCAACATTCTCCGCAATCTCCAACCCTATGCGTTCTTGAGCTTCAGCTGTAGAAGCCCCAATATGAGGAGTGGCAATAACCTTAGGATGTTGGATCAAATCCGCCCTTGGGCTCGGCTCATTAACGAAAACATCCAAACATGCCATCCCCACCTGTCCTTCATTCAACATTTCGATCAACGCATCTTCTTCAATCACTCCACCTCTTGATGTATTGATTAGAACAACACCTTTCTTCATCTGCATCATTTCCGCTTTACCAAATACCGCAGCGCCATTGGGCTGCTTGGGTACATGCAATGAGATGTAATCAGCTTGCGCGAATACATCTTCCATCGTGACCAATGGAACAGAAATTGAAATATCCTGGCCATTGATTTGCAATTCTATATTTCTCGATGACTCGCCTGAACGATCTATGGCAATAACCTTCATTCCACAGCCCAATGCATAGGTCGCCAAAGATTGTCCGATTCTACCAAAACCAACAATTGCAAGCGTCTTACCTCTAAGTTCAACACCCTTACTAAATGATTTTTTCAATGCTCCAAACTTATCGTGTCCGGAGGTGGGCATTTCTTTACCTGAAGCATACATGAATCTCGCTGATGCAAACATCATGGACATTACCAATTCGGCCACACTTGCAGAACTAGAAGCGGGTGTATTAAATACAACAATCCCCTTCTCACGTGCATAGGCTGCATCAATATTGTCGATACCAACTCCCCCGCGACCAACAAACTTCAGATCTGGACATTGATCAATTAAATCAACACGAACAGTTGTTGCGCTTCGCACCAACAAACCGTCGATATTATTTTGATGAATGAATGCAGGAAGATCTTCCTGTGCCACATTGTCTGTTATTACAACATGACCTGCAGCCTCCAAAGCATTTTTACCGGAAGCATCTATTCCGTCGTTGGCTAAAATTTTCATATTATCCCTTAACTCGTTCAAATTCTTTCATTACATCTACCAATACTTGCACGCTCTCTATCGGCAACGCGTTGTACATAGAAGCTCTATACCCTCCAACGCTTCGGTGACCTGCTATGCCGCTAATTCCAGCATCTTTCCACATGGCATCAAAATCAGCAGCCAATGCATCATTGTTCAATCTGAAAGTTGGGTTCATCCAAGATCTCGCTTCAGGAACAGCGTGCCCATGAAAAAGTCCATTGCGATCCACTTCATTATAAAACAAAGTTTGCTTTGCATTGTTGCGCTTCTCCATTCCTTCAAGACCACCAATTTCTTTGATCCATCTTAAAGTCAACATGCAGGTGTAGATAGCCAAAACAGGAGGCGTATTGTACATGCTATCTTTATCAATGTGGGCCTGAAGATCCATGTAGATTGGTAGTTTTCTACCCGTCTGACCCAACTTCTCTTTATCTACGATGTACAAAGTTGTTCCAGCTGGACCAAGATTCTTTTGCGCTCCAGCATATATCAATGCATGTGCTTCTGCATTCACCGGACGAGAAAAGATATCCGAACTCATATCACATACCAATGGCATTTCAGCTTTTGGTGTATAGTGATATTGCGTTCCATAAATGGTATTATTGGATGTATAATGTGCGTAATCGTAATTGCCCTTAAAGTCAACATCAGGAATGTAATTATGATTGGAAGACGCTGAATCAAAAGGCACATCAACTTGCCCCAATAACTTGGCTTCCTTGATCGCACCTGAAGCCCAAACTCCTGTATTGGCGTATACAGCCTTTCCACCTTCCTTCATGAAATTCATGGCCGCGATATGAAAACCCAAAGTTGCACCACCCTGAAGGAATAGAACTTCAAAACGTTCAGGCAAATTCAAAATTTCCTTCACGCTTTGACGCGCTTCGGCAACTACTTTTTCAAAATTCTTTGAGCGATGAGAAATCTCCAAAATGCTCAAACCCATGCCATCAAACTCTTGGATAGCTGCAGCCGTTTGCTGAATCACTTCAGCAGGTAAAATACTAGGGCCTGCAGAAAAATTGTGTACTTTTTTCATGCAGTAAAGGTAAGGGCAATCTTAAAGACCAAGCAATACTTCTTCAGCGGTTTTTCCACCAAAAATCAATCGCTCTGGATTCTCTAACATTTCCTTAATCTTCACCAAGAAACCAACACTTTCTCTTCCATCAATGATGCGATGATCGTAGCTCAGAGCCAAATACATGATGGGACGAATAACCACTTGACCTTTCTCTGCGATTGGTCGTTCTACGATGTTGTGCATGCCCAAAATAGCGCTTTGTGGGGGGTTGATAATAGGTGTCGACAACATCGAACCAAATACACCACCATTGGTGATTGTAAATGTTCCGCCAGCCATATCATCTACAGTAATTTTTCCATCACGCGCCTTTTTTGCTAGACCTCCAATGGCTTTCTCAATTTCAGCTAAACTTAAGCTCTCCGCATTGCGAACGATAGGCACCATCAAACCTTTTGGTGTGCTGACAGCAATACCAACGTCACAGAAATCATGGAATACAATCTCTCCATTCTCAATACGTGCATTCACTGCAGGGAAGTGATGAGCGGCTTCGCAAACGGCTTTGGTAAAGAAGGACATAAAGCCCAAACCAACACCATGTTTTTCTTTAAAAATATCTTTGTACTTCGCGCGCAAATCCATTACGGGTTGCATGTTGACCTCATTAAAGGTGGTCAACATTGCTGTTGTATTTTTTACCGAAACCAATCGTTCAGAAATCTTCTTTCTTAGGTTGGTCATTTTCTCTCTGCGCTCATTACGAGTGCCACCACGCTGAGGAATCGAATCATGTGATATTCCACCGCTCAAAGCCGCCAAAACATCATTCTTCGTGATTCTTCCTCCAGGTCCAGAGCCTACTACTTGTGAAGCCTGCACATTGTTCTCTGCCATTATTTTGGCAGCAACTGGAGACGGATGACCTGCAGCAGGATGATTGGATGCCACAGGCATTGGATTGGGAACTGGAGCGGCTATAGGAGCTGCTTCCTCTTTGGTTGGTGTTGGAGCCGCTGCTGCTGGAACCGATGCACCTGCCGGAGCCGATGCTGCTGTATCAATCAAACAAGCGACGCCACCCACAGCCACTGTATCGCCTGCCTGAGCCACAATCGTAATGGCACCAGACATCTCTGCAGCCAATTCCAATGTTGCCTTATCTGAATCTACTTCAGCGATTACCTGATCTTTGGTGACGTAATCACCATCCTTGACCAACCAATTGGCGATAATCACCTCACTAATACTCTCACCAGGAGAGGGAACTTTCATTTCAATTTTCGACATCTCTGTTCAGATAAAGACAACTTAAGTATTTGGTTGCGAATTTGCATCGAAATTTCATTCCTTGGTCGAAAAAAAGCCAATAATTACGAACTTTCGACAATGAATTATTGGATTGTCTTCATCGGTGGAGGGCTAGGCGCCTTGATGCGTTTTGGTCTCAATCAAATGAATTTCTTCACCAACAAAAGCATTTGGACAAGCACTTTACTCGCCAATGTCTTGGCATCTCTAATCATCGGGATATTAAGCGCTTTGAGCAATAGTGGGAGATTCAACGTCTCAGCACATACTTGGTTGTTCATGGCCACTGGATTTTGTGGGGGATTGAGTACATTTTCAACCTTCAGCTTGGAGCTATTTCAATGGATACAAAATGACAAATGGCTTTTGGTTCTTGGTTACATCGCATTGAATGTCGTTCTTTGCACCGCCTTGATCGCGATATCATCTTGGCTTATTCAAACAACGTCATGAGTAGACTTTTACATTATCAAACACATAGAAATAGCAATCCTGATGCGGAATGGGTGATGTTCATCCATGGTGCAGGTGGCGGAACAGCAACCTGGAAAAAACAAATTAGAGACTTTGGCCGACACTTTCACTTGGTTTTAGTAGACCTTCCTGGTCATGCAAAAAGCTCCCAAAGTTGTACAGAGGTTCCAAAATATTCGTTTGAATTTATTGCTGAAAAAACTTGGCAAATAGCAGATCATTTGGAAATCAAAAAAGTCCATTTGGTCTCTGTTTCTCTCGGAAGTATTGTTTCAATGGTGATGAAAGAGCAACAACCAGAGCGCATAAAGTCCATGGTATTTGCTGGCCCTATCACAAGCCTAGATACGAAACTAAGAATTGTAATGAAATCGGGGTTGATGATTTCTGGAATAATTGGATTTCGAAATTTCTACAAATTGATGGCGAAAATCATTTTGCCCAAGAAGAACCATGAAAGTGCAAGAAAAGTATTTGTTCGAGAGGCCAATGCGCTAACGGATGCTGAATACAAAAAGTGGACAGCCATGTACGGTAAACATTTGGACGCTACTTTAAAGCGTGTATTCGCAATGGCCCCTGAAGTCCCCATTTTTCTTGTTGTTGGCACCCAGGATCATTTCTTTTTAGCAACCACCAAGAAATATGCTCAGTTATTCCCCAAGAATATTGAACTTTCTATCATTGAAAATTGTGGGCATTTGGTCTCTCTTGAAAAAGAGGAAATATTCAATCAACAGTCCATCGACTACATTCATTCCAAGAAATAAAATCCGATAATAAAACCTTCAACAATAAAAAAGTCCCGATTACTCGGGACTTTTTATTTTTAATATTCCTTCGTCAATTACTTCATCAACGTCAATGTTTGAACTCCATTGGAAGTGCGCTTAACTACCTGATAAATTCCAGATGATAAGTTTTGCATGTCAATAACAGCTTGATTCGTTCCTGTAACAGCAACCAAACTTTGATGTACTACTTTTTGACCAGCAACGTTATAAACTTCAATTGTATTCATTTCTGATACAGAAGCAGTCCATTGCAAAGTGGTTGAAGTGCTAGCTGGATTAGGATAGATAGTCATGGCATTAGCCGCTACCAATTCATCCACTGAGTTTGGAATAGATGCTACAATGTTCAGAGTAAATCCATTTTGTTGGGTTCCACCTGGGAAAACTCCGCCATTGGTATCTACGTTGAATGAAACACAAGAGGTATCCACAGTTCCATCTGCACAGAACATATACAAGCACAATGTGTAAGTTCCAGTTTCAGAATATTGCCAAGTTGGGAAAGCTCCTGTCATAGAACCACCATCTCCCGTTGACCACATATACTGAGCATTCATGCTAGGGTCTGTAACATTCACTACCCAAACTACAAAAGGAGTAGTCGTTCCGTTCATCATAGAATCAGTAACCAAATAAATATTGGCATCACATGAACCACCAGCACAATCCTCATCAATCAAACCATCACAATCATTATCAACGCCGTTGTTGCATTCTTCAAAAGCTCCTGGATAAACCCAAGGATTTGAATCATTGCAATCTACACCGGTTAAAAACCCATCATTATCATTATCAAACAAAGTACTGTCAAAACCACAATCTTCATCGATAAGACCATCGCAGTCATTATCAACCCCGTTGTTGCATTCTTCAATTTGACCTGGATTCACCCATTGGTTATTGTCATTACAATCTACAGAAACATCGTAACCATCACCATCGGCATCAACCAAATTTCCGAAGCAATATTCCAATTCGAACATCATAATGGTTCCAGGAATCCAAACAGTATTGTCACATACTTGCAAACCTTGACAGTTAGAGATACATGCCCAAACCATCATTTGACCCATTGCATTTCCAGTTACTGGAACTAGTCCATCAAATACGCCGCTTGGACCTGAGTTTACGACCATACTTCCAGAAATACCTGAAATAGAATCAACGTAAAAAATATTCACTGACATGGATCCATTGGCTCCATTAATCATACCTGTAAATGGTAGCCCTTGCGACCAAGATTGAATTCCGGCCATCAAAGCCAAAATGAAAATGGTAAATTTCAATTTCATAGACAAAAGTTTAATTTTCAATAAGACCAAAAATAAGTTTAATTGTTGCTCGCGTTTTACTTTTTAACACTCACCCTGTGAAAGTCTCTCCCATTCCGCGAACTTCTCATCCAGTTCATTTTTCTTTTTCTGCAACTTCTCATTCTCCAATCTCACCAACTCGTGATTGGTAAAATCCAAATTCGCCATAGCTGCCTCCATTTCTGCAATTTCATTCTCTACCTTTTCAATGGCCAACTCTGCTTTTGAAATCGCTTGCTCTCGTTTCTTCTTCTCTTTTGGATCTTCTTCTGATACTATCCCTGCATTGGCACTGGCCTGGGAATTTGCCTTGGCCTGAGCTTGATTCTCTTTCTTCACAACATCAGCTTTCTCATATAGCGCAATGCTCTCAGCTTTTTTCTCCTTCAAGAAATCTTGCACATCACCTTTCCATTCCTTCAAACGATTGGGCAAAATCTCATACACGGTGTCCGTTAGCTCCTTTAAAAAGTCACGATCATGGGATACCAGTAGCAAAGTTCCATCATACTGTTCCAAAGCTTGCTTTAATACTTCTTTCGAAACCAAATCCAAGTGATTGGTTGGTTCATCCATTACAAGAAAGTTATTTGGCTTTAATAGCAATTTACACAATGCCAATCTCGCCTTCTCTCCCCCGCTCAATACTTTTACTTTCTTATCTATTTCATCTTTACCAAATAAAAACGCACCGAGCATTGCTCTGATCTGGGTTCTAATCTCCCCTACTGCTTCATCATCTATGGTCTGAAATATTGTTTTTTCACCATCCAATTCTTCCGCTTGATTCTGCGCATAATATCCCATTTGAATAGCATGCCCCCACTCTATCTCTCCGTCATGCTGCAATTGATTGAGAATAATTTTAAGAAGGGTGGTTTTTCCAACTCCGTTTTTCCCCAAAAGAGCAATCTTCTCCCCTCGGTTAATCATGAATTCCAAATCAGAAAAAAGTCTTTTATCTCCAAAAGCTTTTCCCAATTTATGACCTTTCAAAATCACCTTTCCTGAATGAGGAGCAGGCGGGAATCTCATATTCAATGAAGTTGAATCAATATCATCTACTTCAACCTTTTCCAATTTATCCAACTTTCGAATCAATGTTTGAGCAAAAGCAGCCTTGTCTTTCTTTGCACGGAATTTATTGATCAACACTTGCGTCTTCTCAATGTACTTCTGTTGGTTGATTGCCGCACTTTCGGCGCGTTCAATCTCTTCAAGTCTTTGCTCTATATACTTTGAATAAGAGAACTTGTAATCGTAAGTTTTTCCTTTAGAAATCTCTACGGTGCGCTTAGTTACCGCATCTAGGAATGCTCTATCGTGAGAAATCAAGACGATTGCTCCCTCGTAGTCTACCAAAAATTCTTCTAGCCATTGGATACTCTCTATATCCAAATGATTTGTAGGCTCATCCAGCAGTAACAAATCAGGGTTGCGCAACAATAATTTCCCCAACTGAACGCGCATTTTCCATCCACCACTGAATTCGGAAATACTTCTTTCAAAATCATCGGCTTTAAATCCTAAACCCAACAACACCCGCTCAATCTTCTCATCCATTTTGCTTGCATCTACCAAACTCAATCGATGACTGATATCCTCTATCTCTTCAATTTTATTGGCATAATCATCACTGGTATAATCTTCATGCACAGCAATGGCATCAATCAACTCATCCATTCTTGTCTGAAGCTCTAGGGTTTCAGAAAATGCTGAAGCCGCTTCCTGACGAACCGTCACATCGTCTCGATGCTCCATTTCTTGGGCCAAGTATCCAACAGTTGTACCTCTTGTGAGTCCAATTGATCCCGATGTAGGATTTTGCAATCCTGCCAAAATTTTCAATAACGTTGACTTACCTGCTCCGTTCTTACCAACCAAACCCATTCTTTCACGGGGTCCGATAAATAATGTGATATTCTGAAATAGATCTCTCGATCCAAAACTTACTGTTAAATTTCCAATGGTTACCATGCGGATGCAAAAGTAGTGTTTGTAAAAAAGAAAAAGCCACCTTTCGGTGGCTTTTATCATCTAAGTTTTATTAATAGTGCCATAGATCGTGTTCAAATAGGAACAAATCCTCTTTGATGCGCTCACTTTCCAAAATTGCTTTCATCGGATCACGATAATACTCTTCAATTCTTCTATCGTAGACGTTCTCCTCTTTTACTACAAATGCAGAGAACATACGCTTTTGAAACAAATCATCAAAAGTGATAGGTTGAGAAGTGTTGTGCAAATTGAATACATCCGCATTTGCAAATAAATAACGACACTCTGGGAAATACAACCAAAATAATTTCTCTACTGACACACCTGCTGCCGTTTTTTTCTCAGCAACTGGAGCAATACCAATGATTCGTACATATCTCTCTGAACGTTGCTTGTCAAAAATCCAATCTTCCTTTAATTCATAGCGAAGGATTTTATCCGCCTCAAGCTTGGTTTTGATTGTATCAGCAACCGTGCTGCCCATCAAATCTAAAGAATCTTGGGTCGGATCTGCAACAGATTTCAAAGGTACGATTTCGATGAAATTCAAAGCGTCATCAACCTCTTCAGGAGACATCGGCATTGTGAACTCATCATCTGGCAACAACATTGCGTTTACTGGCTTGTAAGCCGTGATTTGCCCTTGGTTGATTCCATCTGCAATCAAATCAAACAAACACTTTCTGTCCTTGATCGGTTTCACCGGATAGTACAAAGAGTAATTCATCTTTTGACGTAAATCAATTGCCTCCCAAATACGACGCTTCCACATAACATCAGCTTGACGCAAATGAGGGTAAGGAACTACGCGACGGGTAGGGTTATGTTCTGGAACATAAGCTCCATCCAACGCTGTTTGCGCTTGGGCAAACATGCTGGTAAGAACAGCGACCAATAAAACAACAATGTGCTTGTTCATAGTACTGAGTTGATTAGTTTACTTTTAATACAATTGGAGCCAAACGACGTGAACCACCACCTGGACCTACAGCTGTGATGTTTGTCAAAGCCACAGTAGCGCCTGGTTTTACGTTTTGCAACAATTGCTTCATCTCTGGTGTGAATTGACTATTGCCTGACTTCTTCTCAACGGTTACAGAACCTGTATTGATTGTCATGCTGAATCCTGTCACACTGTAACTGATTCCCTCAAAAATGAATGATTGATCCAAAACAGCCGCAACTGTTCCATTACTAATCAATTCACCACGAGAAATCGTATTATCCATTGGTTTCTTTCCAGCAAATACAGGATCTGGACTTGGAACGTTCTTCACGCGAAACTCTTTGCTACCCATGTTCTTGTTCTGTCCATTGACACTTGCACTTACTGAGATAACAGCTTTCTTCACATTTGCATCTGGCTTCGCAATGTAAGCTGCGCCACTTTTTGACAATTGACATCCTTGACATGAAGGTGTAATCGTTCCGTTAACCCCTGGTACAGAAACCTCAATTGGGTTATCTAAACCAGAATACAACACGTTACACTTTGATGCACTGATTACAGCCATTGGTTCCATCACATAAAATGCAGGAATGATAAATGGGATATACTCAGGTTTACCATTCTTCATGTATTCAATTTGTCCTTTAAATGCATGCTCTCCAATGCTCATACCACCAGTATTACGCTTGAAATGACATTTACCATTGTTGTCAGACTCAGCTTCTGGAGAACCACCAGCTGGGAAAACAGTTGGTGACGCCTCTGGATCACACTCACCACCAATGTAAATCTTTGATTTACTTGAACGGTTAAATGCCGCCAAGAATACATCTGCTTCAAAATCTCCACCTTTGATTACTGCTCCACTTTTTGGAACAACCGCCACAGTGATATCCGAGAATTTCATATCCGTAGCATTGATACCTTGAGCCAAAGCCATACAGACGTTGTTCTTGATATTCATGACATCGGTTTCAATTTTCGTCATACTAGCTAAAACAGCTACCAAAGGCATGTGGAAGAAATTATTTACCTCCCATGACTCTTCTTTACCGTCTTTGTCCAAGAAAGGTCCATCAAAATTGAAAGTACCCTTGATAGCTTCCTGAAGATCTTCTGGAAGTGTAAATGCCGCAGCACCGCTATCCGCACGTTGAATATTAATCTTCAACAAACGCTCTTTGAACTCAATCAAATGCTTTTTCAAATCGGTAGCAGAATAGGGATCAGCTCTCGGAGCTTCAGGAGCGTGACCAATCAACAACGAAGTGTTGTTTTGGTTTTCGTCCGGCTTTGATATAATCAATTTGCCTTCTGCATTCTTTGCATCAGGAGCAATTGCTATTTTACGATTGGAATCATTTGGATCCGGAATCATAAATTCATCAAATCCATCACCTGTTTCATTGGCCTTACTCGATGAAGCCATTACATGCGCTTTCATCGTTTCAATATAGTCAATCAACTCATCCGCCCATTTGTCCACATCACCAACAGCCTTCTGAAAAGGTACTGCCTTAGCACCTTCAGGACTTTTGTTGATGCCATCAATGGTGCGCTGAGATTTCTCTTCAAGGATAGTATTTGTTTTATTCAAACCATGGTTGATCTGAATAAATGCATTCAATACATCCTTGGAAATATTCATCGCCAACAAGGCAGTCAAGACCAGGTACATCATCCCGATCATCTTCTGCCGTGGGGTTTCTTTACCGCCTGCCATTCTAAAAAGTCTTTAAAAGATTTTTAATTCGTGTTTATTTCTAGAATTACTGACGTGCAGTACCCATTGCATTCAACATGTTTGCATAAACAGTGTTCAACGACTTCAAGTTGTTCGCCAATTCAGAGATGTTCTCTTTGTAACGCTTGGTATCTTCTACTGAATCCGACAAATTAGAGACCAAATTGTGCATGTCAGCATACAACGCGCGAGTTTGAGCCATTTCAGACAATTGCAACTCATACATGTTGTTCAATGCTGCCAAATTCTCAGACATCTTAGCCAAATGAGCACCTGTTGTTGCACCACTCTGCGCTTGCTCAGCCATCCCGGTCAAGCTCTCAGAAACTTGTGCATAGGTATCAGCCAACGATGAAACACGACCGGATGCCGTACGCAATGAACTTGCATAATCTGAAGCCGCAGCCGCAGCATCAGCCGTTTCTCCAAGTTGCTTGGCATTTTGAGAGAAAGTTCTCATTCCTTCACCCAAACTAGCAATTAATTCTGGATCAACCTTAGCTTCATCCAACATCTTATCCAATGCTTGAGACATAGAACCACCAGCAGCACCTGAACCTGATCCAGAACCACCTGCAATTTTGCCCTTGTTACTTTCTTTCAAACTCTTTTTTCCTTCTTCTGGTAAAGCCAATTCAGGATAAACCAAAGACCAATCTGGATCTTCATGCAATGGTTCAAAAGCCGAGAAGATGAAAATCAATGCCTCTGCTGACAAACCGATAATCAAAAACAAAGATGCTCCTGGCCAGTGCTCAATCTTAAACATCGCACCGATAATTACTACCGCAGCTCCCAATCCATACAATTTAGACATAAAGTTCTTCCACGCCTTACTTCCTGGTTTCATAATTTTCTTTTTAAAAGGTTTTTTTTGTTTGTTGTTGTTTTTTTCTATTATTCCATCTCCATCGGTGCATTGAACTCACCATCTGCAGCTGATTTTCCACGTCCCAAATAACTCATCACACAACGGAAACCGATATATGATTTTGCCGTATCCTGGTACTCGTAAGAACGAGTTCCTGTTTGAATAAAGTAACCGATGTCTTTCCAACTTCCACCACGGATTACTTTACGCTTCAAGGAGGGGGGATCGTGAGTCGCTGCACGGTACTGATACTCTGGACTTAGGTCATGAGAAAATTCATAAACACTTTCATCATATGCAGTATTGGTCCACTCAGAAACGTTACCTGCCATATTGAACAATCCAAAATCGTTCGGAGAATAAGAATAGATTGGAACAGTATGGCAACCATTGTCCTCAACATAGTCACCACGCATTGGCTTAAAGTTGGCCAAAGGACATCCCAAATAGTTACGTGTGTATGGTCCACCCCATGGATAAGGAGACAACTCTAATCCTCCACGTGAAGCATACTCCCACTCAGCCTCAGAAGGCAAACGGAATCTTTGGATATATGACATTCCATTCTTGTGACGGAAGTCGTTCATGATTTGTGTTCTCCATGCGCAGAACGCTTGACACTGACCCCATGACACACCCACAACTGGATAATCATCATAAGCTGGATGCCAAAAATAGTTCTCTGTTAATGGCTCATTGAAACCATAAGTGAAATCATGCACCCAAACCAAAGTATCAGGATAAACCCACACATCTTCTTCAATGATGAATTTACTTCTATCATTGTGACCCTTGTAAGAATACAATTGATCCAATTGGTTGGCTTGGCTGAACTCATCTTTACCGGCCTTTCTTGAAGCTGACTGCAAATCAATCCACCAGTAGCGGTATTTTAATTTACGTGAATCAATTTCCCATCGATCGTAAAACTTCTCAGCACCCTGAAGATAAAAACCGTCAAAAATAACATCGAACACTTCTTCATTGCTTAAATCAATTGGCTCTTCCCAATTCAATGTATATCCTTTATTTACAAATCGCTCAAACTCTTTTCCATCCTCACGCTCTTTGGCAGAATATCCTTCGATATCCGCTTGTGCCAATGCATCAAGCATCAAAGAATCCTTTACCCAATAGACGAACTGACGATACTCATTGTTTGAGATCTCAGTTTGGTCAATATAAAATGCTGGGATAGTTACTGTCTTCGCGCGATTATTCAAAGCGTAAGGAACGTCTTGATCGCTAGGTCCCATAGTATAGGAACCGAAATGAATATAATTCATTCCATAAGGATTGGCTTGATACCATTCATCTCTTGGATAAACACCTACCAATTCTCCACCTGCTGGTGCATAACAACCGTATAAGGCTACGGCAATTAAGAAATACAAAAATGACTTTTTCATGATTTCCTTTTTTAAATTCTCCCTCCCACTATTCTTCTTGAGCAAATATTTCCAACGCAATAATAATACATTTTGTTTCAATTCCATTCAATTAGTACAAGAAACGAGGATTGACGTGGTACGTCTTCAACGGCTCTTTTGAAATATTGAACAGATAAGAAACAAACACTTCATGTGATCCAGTGCTGTACTGACGCACATCTGAAGTGGTCAAATCATAACTATACCCAATACGGAAAGTTTGATTGAATGTTGTACGACCTGACACTTTTTCTGCAAACACCTTTTGGAATCCCATCATCGGTGCAATGGCATCTCCCAATCTGTAGCTTAACCCTCCCCACAACATATTCTTCCAAAGTATATTGGCATTCAAGTCTACTGCAGGAGAAGCTTTCAAATCTGTTTTCATCATCAAATTTGAGCGCAAAACCAAATCAGTGTTCAAAGGATGATTATAACCTCCTACAATGTACATGTGGCGAGCCATTTGGTAATTCAAATCTTCCAAATCAGAAGCAGTCAAATGTGTCATAGACACACCAAAATAATATTTGTCTGGGCGGTAAAAAGTCGCTCCCAAAGCCATGTCAAATGCTGTAGAGCTTTGAGGATTCAATAAACCATTATCTCCCAACAACAATGGATCATTTTGATCAATATAAACCCATTGATTATTCAAACTCTTGTTCAGCATTCCAAATTGCAAACCCATGCTGATGCGGTTCGCACCCAATGTATGGTGATAAGCCAAATTTGCGCGAAACATGGTGTTATTCTCATTACCCAAAGTTTCGCCAATGGTTGAAATTCCAAATCCAATCATGTGATCTCCAACAGGAGCATATCCATGATAATTGAACAATGAAGTTACTGGGCTTTTAGAAAAACCAGTCCATTGATTGCGATAGAACAATGAAAGATTGTGCATCTTGTCAGACCCTGCAAAAGCTGGGTTGAAGGACACTTTGTCAAACATCCAGTTGGTCAACTGTGGGTCCTGCTGAGCACTCGCCTTCCAGGTGAAGATAACTGCAAATAATACAACAAAAGTAATTCTCATTTTCATAACTTATGTGCTCTACCTAGTTCCTATTCGGCTACGTAGAATTGCTAAAGTAGAAAATTTTATTCACAATCCAAAAAAAAAGCAAAAAAACGTAGTCAAACGTGCCTTAGTCCTTGGATTTGACTGATCTAGGTCAGACCAATTTCTGAAATGTTTTCCACCATCTATCCGGCATTTCTTGTCTCAGCGCTGTTTCATAGTCATCATAACTACATGGCACAAGATGGTGTCTCTCATACTTTTCCTTGGTTCCCGCAGGATATGGAACATCCATCCACCAACGATCTGTTAGTGGGCTTTTATAATAGACCAATTCATCACCGCTATC
>JACCDT010176166.1_pt1 | contig 37513 bp, 55 predicted proteins | sample 7446291 | NCBI WGS metagenome assembly JACCDT01 (sample SAMN15323446, study PRJNA562643) | freshwater metagenome | isolation source: river surface water | place: USA:Blue River Watershed | collected 2017-08-17
CCGTATGCATTCGTTATCTCAGATGCAACAGAAGAGGATCTCAAAAGATTTGTTTTAAATACTCTTCCCCCAAGTCACTGTCCTAGAAATATTTGGAACATAACTTCTATGCCATTAAACGGTGTAAACAAAGTAGATAAATTAGAATTAAAAGAACAGGCAAGGAGATTGTTAAATGACATTCAACAGACTAGAAAATCTTAACGGGCAGGTCGCAGTAATTACAGGGGCCGCTGGCGGCGTAGGTTTTGCAACTGCAAAGCAACTAGCCAAGGCAGGTGCAAAGATTGTAGGCATTGTTAGACGAAACGTAGAAGAAATGCAGGCACGCCTTAACGAACTAGGTGACGGCCATAGAGCTATGTTAGCCGATGTTACGAACAGCGAACAGTTAAGACTAGTTGTAAGTCAATTAGAACAATGCGATATCTTAATCAATAATGCAGGTGCATCTGTACCGATTGATCACAAGAACCTCACTTCACTAACTGACGAAGTTTTTGAAAGAACTATAAGAGTAAACCTTAACGGAACTTTCTATACTACTCGAGAATTTTTACCGTTGCTTAGAAAAAGTCCCAATGCATTGATTATTAACATTAGTTCAGCAAGCAGTTTTAGAACAGGCGGAAGTAACATTGCTTATGCGGCAGCAAAGGCAGGAGTAGATTCTTTAACTAGGAACTTAGCAAAAGCCTTAGCGCCTATTAGAGTAGTAAGTATAAACCCCACTCTTATTAAGACTAACTTTACTCAGCAGTCCGATTCGTATTATCACAATGCAGGCATGGGAACTCCGTTAAAACGAGTTGTAACTGTAGAAGACGTTGCTTCGACTGTAGAGGCACTAGCAACTACAGTAAGATTTACTACCGGAAATAACATCCTATTAGACGGGGGTAGAACACTATGAGTACAATAATTACCTGTGCGGTAACCGGTGCAGTAACTACTAGAGACCAAACACCCTACCTTCCAGTTACTCCGGAAGAAATTGCTACTAGCGCTCTAGAAGCAGCAGAAGCCGGGGCGGCCGTAGTACACATTCATGTTCGTGATCCGGAGACCGGGAAGCCTAGTGTCAATGTAGAATACTATAGAGATACTGTTGATAGAATTAAGAAACATAATTCGGATCTGCTAATAAACCTTACAACTGGTCCAGGTGCATTTTATCTTCCTAGTTTTGGTGTTAATCTTGCACAAGGTGCCCCGGGTACATTCTTAGCCAGTGCGGCTAAGCGTGTAGAACACATCCAATTAATTAAACCAGACCTTTGTAGTTTAGATTTTAACACCATGCACCAAGCAGGCGATGGCATTAGAATTAACCACAAGCGTGTGACTAGAGAAATGTTACGGCTAGTGCAAGAAGCAGGAACTAAACCCGAACTCGAAATCTTTGACAGCGGGGACCTACGTATTGCACAAGAGTTTGTTGCAGAAGGTCTAGTCAAAGGAAAACCGTTCTGGCAGTTTGCTATGGGAGTTAAATACGGCTGGGGTGCTAGCACCAATGCGTTACATTATGCCCACAGAGAACTGGACCCAGGAAGTTTGTGGAGTGCCTTTGGTATAGGAAAAGAGGAAATGCCGTTTGTTGCACAGACAATGTTACTAGGAGGACACGTTCGAGTGGGTATGGAAGATAACATCTACACTAGCAAAGGCGTGTTAGCAAAGACTAATGCAGAACTTGTTAAAATGGCAGTTGACATCATTAAGTTACTAGGCGGGAAAGTTGCTTCGTATCAAGAAGCGAGGGAAATACTACTACAATGACACAAAAAAGATTAAACACCTATTACAATTATTTCTATAGAGACCATCATGGAATAAGAAGGAGGTACGGAATTTATATGCCCGCAGTTGACAGATTTTTGCATGTATCTGAGCAGGACATGTGGATGAGTTTAGAAACTGCCGAAATCCTCAGCTCTAAAGTACAGACCATGCTTTATGTGTTGCCGCCTGGATATGTTAAAGTACCAGAATACACCGACGTAGTTAATAATACAAATTGCCTAAATTGGGGTATCTACAATAAGTCTAACCTAAAGATAGGGTCCGGAAGTGTGCTCGGTGCTAGACAAACACCTACTATAGGAATGTTATATCCCGACGATACATTAGAAGAACACACTGAAGCACCTGAAGAATTTAAAGAAGACAATTCTATTTTAGTGAAGTTAAAAGATTATGCCGACTATGTTTACAAAAGAGTAATGGGAGTTAGCATTGCTGTAAATGCCTACAATCCTTATTTTTCTAAAAAGTTTATAGAAAAATACATAGACAATGACTGGGTAGAGAACAAAAAGAATTCAGCAGATCCAACCTTTTCAAAAGGAATAGAATTTGAAATTAAGAAAATACTATACCAATCAAATTCTAAAGAAGAAGCCGAAGAAGCAATCACTAATTTTTGGTTAGAAAATTACAGAAACGCAGGATTCATAATGGTAGGTTACTATCGAGTATTAGGCGAACCTATTCCAGAAAAGCTCAAACCGTATGCATCAAACATTCACTATCTTAACCATTCAGTATGGGTCATTTAAATGCTTAACATAAACGATACACTTTATTTTTCAAGCCACGTTGTTAACTGGTACACTAGAGACATCTGGGACAAGGTATACAAAAATGTACCTCCAGAGGGACAGTGGTACCTAAAGGTCTACGAAAAAGTTTTACCAAATAGACTAATTACCAGAAACGGTGAATGGACTACTCCGTGGCCTCAGGAACTAATTCCTAAGTTTAGGATGCCTGTATATGATCCAGCATTTAATAAATCGTTTGAACAGGTAACAGATGAGAATGCACTGCGTATTCGCGATAGAATACTGCAAGGAGAAAAGTTTGCTGTTATGTTTTCTGGCGGCATCGACAGTACTTTGGTACTTTCTTCTCTAATTAAAAATCTCAGCAAAGAAGAATTAGAAAGTGTAACTGTACTCTGTAGCGGAGAAAGTATTGCAGAAAACCCGGTATTCTATAATAAATTCATCCATGAAAAGATGAAAACATTAGATTCTAAACGCCATAAGTACGACGATCTAATTAACTTGGGTCTAACACCTATTATTTCAGATGAGGGCGATTGTATATTTGGCACACTCATTGGACTGAATATGTACAACAGTTTCGATGCTCTAGTAGACACTGTGTCAGGTCCTGTTAAAGAAAACCTACGACCCTTAAAAGACAAGATCAGCGACCCTAGTGTGCATTATAGCGCCTTTAAAGAATTGATTATCAAATTTTTGGATATACCTAGCGATCCAAATTTTGGTAGAATTTTATATGACAAATACGATCATAATATAAAGACTGCTACTGTGCCCGTTCACAGTCTCCATGATTTCTTCTGGTGGCTGATTTTCAACGTTAAATATTACAACTGCTCAGTTAGAGGTGCAATTTATATCAATGACACAATAGATATCAACACAGCGGTACATAGAATTCACAATTGGTTCAATGACGAAGACTATCAACGCTGGAGCATGGTTAACAATAACAACGGGACTAAAATTAAAAAGAGTATCCTTAGTTACAAAACCGCGGCCAAGGAATATATCTATTCCGTTGATAAAAATGAATGGTATCGAACATTCAAAACTAAATTAGAATCTCTATGGAATATCAGTAATCTGCAAGATGTACAAAATATTCCTATGGAGAAAAGACCTGTAGCAAGAATAGCAGTTAAGAAAGACAACTGGGAATTAGTACATATAACTGACCCGGGAGTAATTGAGTATTTTACTCACCACGCATCAAATTATAAAATAGATTGGACAGACATAAAATGAAAAAATTACTAACAACATTATTGTTGGCAGCATCTGCATTAGCGGCCCATGCCAGAGAAAACATTACAATTTTCTACGCATGGGGTCCAGGTGACTCTGTTGCTAACTATCACAGAACTATTGCTAACGAAGCAAATAAGATTCAAGACAAATATAACTTTATCTTCGATACAAAGCCAGGTGCAGGCGGTGCTATTGCATCTAACCATGTACTGAACACACCTAACAGTGTGTTAGCCCATAGTACAGCATTCTTTGTTCGCCCTGTTGTTTATCCTAACGAAAGTTATGATCTAAACAAGTTTAAAGAACAATACGTTCACTGCATGGCTCCTATGGCTGTTACTTCTACAAAGTATAAGACAGTCAAAGATGTTCCTGCAAACGCAAGTGTAGGTATCAGTGGACTAGGTGTTACAACACACTTGGCTGCTATCGAATTACAAAAGCGTTATCCTAACCTAAACATTGTTCCGTTTAAGTCTACGAACGATTCCATGTTAAGTATGGTAAGCGGCCAGACTGATCTACACATTGGCTTTATTAGCGAAGCAGAACAGTGGAGCAAAGAGAATGCAAACAGCGATCGTAAGGTTACTGTTTTAGGTATCACAGGTAACAAAGTTGTTAACGGTTATCAGCCACTGGTTCGTCAAGGTTTTGACGCCAGTTTTGCAGACATGAACGTTGGCCATCACTTATTACTACCGGCAACTGTTAGTGAAGAAAAGCGTAAAGAATTTCACGCTATCTTTGCTCGTGCTGCCCAGACAGCAAGTGTACGTGCTGCCTATGCTGTAGACTACTGCGAGCCACAAACAGTTACCTATGACGGTTTAGACAAATTCTTTAACTTCCACACCAACTACTGGAAGAAACTAGCATCTGCGGTTAAACTATGATGAAAAAATTTATACTTGGTATTTTAGCGGCCTTTGCACTATCTGCACAGGCTACAGAAACTATTAGAGTATACAGCCCGTATAGTGCAAGCCATAGCGGTACTCCTGCACTATTACGGGTACTAGATCAGGCAAACTCCTCCCAAAACATCTACAAATTTGTTCCGGAATTTAAGCCCGGTGGCAACCAAATTATTGCTGTTAAGAGTGTTGATGCTAACAGTCTAGCAATTATTGCTCCTGCTTATGTTGAAAACGTAGAATCAGGAAAGTTAAATGAAAACGATTACATTCCTGTATACGCACTAGGTGATGCTTGCTGGGCAGTTATCACCAACGGCGCACTGGAAGGTGCTAAGGAAATCACAGTCGGCGGTGTTGGATTTGGTAATGCTGCACACCTAACTGCTCTTGCTCTAGGAGAGAAATACAATTTTAACGTTAGATACGTTGTATTTCGATCTAACAACGATGCCCTTGTAAACATGACTGGAAACAACGGTGTAGAATTTGTTGTTGAAAAGTACGAAAGTTACGAAGGCCTTAAGACTAAGAACCCTAGCCTAAGAGTAATTGCGGCTAGTTGTCCTAAACGCTTGCCACAGGCTCCTAAGGTAAAAACACTAAAGGAATTAGGTATCGACGCACCTTATGTCTTTAACATTGTTGTAGCCAATAGAGAAATGCCTGCAGGACGCAGAGTTGCTATCTCAAAAATCCTAAATGATGCTACTCTAGCACTAGGAGAAGAAGAGATTTTTAAAATTTCAGCAATGCGTCCGCCAGTGTTTGACGGAGTCTCAGTTGACGATTTTTACTCTAAATCTGTGAATCTTGTTAGAAATCTGCAGAAAAAGTATAGATCTAAGATTGAAGAATCCAAAAAGTAACTAAATATTTGAGCATGAATAGTTCATGCTCATTTTTTAACGTTATAAAATGGAGCCTAAACAATGACAAAAAAGCACGTAAAATGGGTTATTGCCCACGAACCAATTGGATTATTCCTAAAGGTAGCAGAGCGTTTTGCTAAGGAAGTTAACGAGCAGACCAACGGTATGTTCGACATCGAAGTTCTTTCTCTAAGCGACTACTCCGCAAAGTACAACGATGGTAAGAAAATTACCAAGGATGATCTAATGAAGTTAGTAGACACTGGCGCTATCGAAATGAGCCACATCTACACAACATGGTTAGCAGACTACAACAAAGATCTACACGCACTAGACCTACCTTTCTTATTCCGCGATCACGCACACGCTGACGCAGTTCTAGAAGGCGCTATCGGTGAAGAGCTTCTAGCAGGTGTTTCTAAGAACAGCAACATCAAGGCTATGAGCTTCACATACAGCGGTGGCTATCGTGTTGTTCCTGCAAACTTTGCAGCCGACACAGTAGAAGCATGGCAAGGTAAGAAAGTTCGTACCAGCCGTAGCCCAGTTGCAGTTGACACATTCAAACTACTAGGCGCAGAACCTTTCGAAGGTATTGCCCTAGAAGAAATGAATGCCGCTGCTGACGCAGGTGTTATCGAAGCCGGTGAGAGCACATACGTTCGCGTATTCCCACTAGACCAGCACAAGAGCTTCGAAGTTGTTAACGACACAGCACACAGCCTGTTCCTAACAAGCATCATCGTTAACCAAGACTTCATGAGCCAATTCAGCGCAGAAGTTCAAGAAATTCTTGCAACTGCCGCATTCAATGCAGCACGTCAAGAGCGTCGTGAATCTGTTGCTAACATCCCTGAGATCCTAGAACTTTGCGAGAAGGAAGGTGTTCAGGTTGTTAAGATGAGCGCAGAAGAAGAGTGCAAGTTCAAGGCAATCACAAGTCAAGTTTATGACATGTATGCTGACTACTTTACTCCTGGCTTAGTCCAAAAGATCCAATTACAGTAATCTGTAATTAATCATAAAGGGCCTTCGGGCCCTTTTTCTTTGAGTAAATATTGCAGAGAAAATTTTAATATGTGGATACCGTGCGACTATAAGCAACTAGGAACTATTGATAAGTCTATAACAGATCCTGTTAGAGAACTTATAAATTCAATTAACTGGTCCAGTAATGATTATAATCGTTACGAGTTGCCGTTAAAGAGCGGAAAACTAATAGTGTTTCCGTACTTAATATATCATGCTAACCAAGTAAGTTACTCAGATCCTCAACGAAGATTACTAGAGGCGTTTGATCCAGTAGTCGACGAAGTAATGAAGTTATTTCAAGGCTACATCAAAGTACGAGGTGAAATTGCAACTTTATTACCAAACACATCTTTAGAAAGTCACTTCGATAATCAGTGGTTCCACCAACATTGCAGAAGAATTCATGTTCCTATAACAACTAATAATCAATGTCAACAGATTTTTGAAGACAGAATCTATCATTTAGAAGAAAACAAAATATACGAAATAAACAACAGGAACCTACATTCGGCTTCCAATTTTGGAACTACGGATAGAACACATTTAATTCTTGACTTGTTAGACGAGACTATCTATAATTCAATAGATCGTAATAAGAAAAAACTGATTGAAAAAAGCGTTCCCGAAACCTACCAGAAAAATGAAAGAAAAGTTTATAAACCTATACATGGATTGGGCAAAAAGAACAGCCAATCTTAGTCATGCTCGCAGGTTGCAAGTAGGCGCTGTTATTGTAAAAGATGATTCAGTTATCAGTTACGGCTACAACGGTATGCCTGCAGGCTGGGATAACAACTGCGAATACGAAGTAACTGAATTCCAAACAGAATACGGTGTTGGATCAAAATTAGTTAATACCGGCGAATTAAAAACAAGACCAGAGGTACTACATGCCGAATCAAATGCTATTGCAAAATTGGCGAAGTCTACTAACAGTGGTATTGGGGCTGACCTATTTGTTACTCACAGTCCTTGTCTCGACTGTGCCAAGCTCATTTATCAGTCAGGCATTCGTCGTGTTTATTTTGGTAAAAACTATAGGGATGATGCTGGAGTCAACTTCCTCAAGAAGTCGGGCGTGGAGGTAATACAACACCAACCAGATGAACCCGAGGAACCTCAGAACAATTAACAAAGGTGTGTTTCTTAGTTGTATCGACATAAAAACTCGTGCCATCTGCAGGCATGTGTTCAATAGAATTGTCTTCAGGGAATATCATAAGACACTGACTGTTTGTTACTACTGGTAAATGTATGCGAGGATATGGATCGGAATGTATACTGTAGCAGGTCCTAGGTAGCATATACATTAATCTTGTTCGGACGATTCTATATTCGCTTAAAGATTGTATCCACTGGTCAATGTGTCCACCTTTTAACCTAGGGTGTATAAATTTATACTGTGGCTCAACAATCATTCCACCAGTTCGGCGAATTCTTCCAGTCGATTCATAAAATTGATCAACGCTATCATCGTTAGAATCTTTTACCTGCAGACCTAACTGCAATACATTATCCTTAAATGGAAAATTTTTTACAAGCTCGTTAACTTCGATAACTAAGTTACTAAACTGATTAAACTGTTTGATCGGTTGACAAATCATATCAATATTTACTATTATATATCTTTAGAAGGAATATCATGAACCTAAAACCCTTAGTAGCAGCCTTAGTCACTGCGTTTACACTTCAGGTCGGAATCGCTAATGCAGAATTTAATCCTGCTGGCAAACAAGTAAATGTTATCATGCCATTTGCGCCAGGCGGCGGTGTTGACCAAACATTCAGACACTTGCAAACTTATGCCGCAAAGAAGGGCGTTACCCTAGTAGGTATCTATAAGCCAGGCGCAGAAGGCCTTATTGCGATGAGTGAATTAGTAACCAAACCTGCAGACGGTTTTACAGTTAGCGTTACTACTGCCGGAGTCATTGCAAATTATAGGCTAAAGAATCCGTCTACCGACATCGTTGCAATCTCAGGCATTCGAGATAGTATTATGGCGCTTGTTGTAAGCAACAAGAGTCAGATTGAAAGTCTAGAGCAGTTAGACAAAGATCTAAAAGAAGGTAAGAAACTAAACGTAGGTTACGGTGCTCCTGGACAACAGATGTTCCTAGAACAGTTCTTTGAACTCGCAAAGGCAAAGAAGCAAGGTCCAACAATGGTTCCTTACAAAGGTGGAGGTCCAGTTGTTACTGATATCCTCGGCGGACATATTGATGTTGCAGCAGTGCCCTTATCTATTGTTAGAGCACACATTGAATCCGGCAAAGTTAAACTAATCGGTCTAGCCAGTCGAGCAAAGATTGACGGCTACGATTCTATCCCACTGATGAAAAATAAATATCCGAAATGGGAAGAATTTGATAACTTTGCGTTTGTTGCTGAAAAAGGCACAGACAAGGAAGCAATCACTTGGTGGTCTAACTTCTTAAAAGATTACATTAACGATGAATCTGTCAGAAAAGAATTTACTAGAGACTTAACGGTGCCAGTTGAATTTGGTACTGCTAATCTTGAAAGAACAATCCAGTCCAGTATAAACAGACTTAAAAAGAATGGAAATTAAAAAATATACAGACCGTGTAAAGTACAAAAGTTTACCCTCAGACTTTAATCATCAAAACGGGGTAAACTTTCAAAGTTCTTACGAATACACAAAGACATTTAGCAACTACCATTTTGATAAATGGGCTGTTGAATCCGACGGTGATTGGTATCATAGCCTAGGTCGGTTTGAAGGCGATTGGTCTAGCGATGTTGAAAAGATCATTGAACAAAGCAAAGCATTAAGTTGGGATCAAAGCACTAAACAGGGCATGAGACCTGGTTTTAAGGGTGGACAAAGTCCCATGAGAGCTCAAGAAGAATATGACAGAGCTCAACACGGGTTAGATAAAATCGATCAAACTAATCTAGTCCTTGAAGACTTCCTAGACCAGTTCCCAACAATTAAAAAGATGATTGATTATTGGGAACTAGAAAAAGTTAGTTACCGAGCACACGTTCAATGGCCTGGTCAATGCTTCGGTATACACATAGATAAATTATGGCATAGGTGTCCTGAAGATCCTAGTCGTATTGTTAGACTAATCTTAAATCTAGCAGACTACGAACCAGGACAAGTCATCCTCTACGGAAATAGTGTGCTAACACAATGGCATGCCGGTGACATTCATATGTTTGATACATTAAACATCCCGCATGGTACAATGAATCTAAGCACTGCTCCTAGACCCAACATTACTATCACAGGCCTGAGGACTGAAGCAACTGACCGCAAACTACAAGAAGCAAATAAAGATTCAAGATACAAGGTATGACTCCGTATGAACCTTTAAATGTATGGTTGCCCGAAGATCTACCGTTGTACCAAAAGTATCAAAACTTAACGTATAAGCAGGTAGACACTGGTGCATATGAGATAGACCGAACATTTGAAAGGGCAGGTTTATCAATGAAAGAATTTGAATCTGTCCCTGTACTGTATAATCTTATACAAAAATATAAAATGCTGTCAAAGGTGTTTATGCTTCTTCCGAACACCACATATAATTGGCATGTCGATGCGTTTAGATTTGTAGCATTTAACTGTTTATTAACCGCAGACAATTCAGACTACTTAACTTTGTTCTGCGACGAACTCGAAAAGTACGAGCTTGTATATTTTAAGTCTAAACGGCTAGTTTACGAACCTAGAAGATTTTATCTGTTTAATACACAGGTACCCCATATAATAACAAACTATAGCGATAAGCCTAGATACCTTATATCAATTGCTCCTTACTTCACTGAGAAGATTTCCAATGATAATGTAAAAGCAACAGAGCGAGATTTCTCTCATTACCTTAGAGTTGTTAACGATTTGAAACAACAAGGTTTGATAAATTAAATTATGCAAATTGTAATTTTAACCGGAGGAACTGATAATAGAAGATTCTTACGATACCTCGGCCCTTATCAAATAGCATGGTGGATGCGAGAACAAGGATATTCTGTTCAGGTATTAGATTTCCTCTTCTTCTTGTCCGAAGAAAATAGATCTAATTTGTTAAAAAAGTTCATTACCTCCGAAACTAAGGTTGTAACATTTGCACCGTTTGCTTACCTCGATTGGCATCACGAAGGAACGTTAGCTCCTATTTTAGGATTGTTCAACGAAATAAAAAATAACTTTCCCTGGGTAAAGATTTCGGTAGGTGGGCAATTTGCAACTAACTTTATTAAAAAGAAAGTACATACTCGACTTAACTTTAAAGTTGACGCAGTGTTCCAGGGTGCAGGTGAACATTCTTATCTAGAATACTGCAATTATATTTTTAAAAAATCTGACAAGTATCCTGCATTTAATTTGATAGACAATCAGAAAGTAATCAATCCCTCAACAGAGTACGATGTACAAAATTGCAAGATGAGATTTTCTACACAAGACTTTATATTACCCGGAGAGGCACTGCCAATTGAACTAAGCAGAGGATGCATCTTTAAATGTGCATTCTGTCAATACCCTAACCTAGGAAAAGATAAAGACGACTTTAATCGTAGCATGGAAAATATTCGCAATACTATGCTGCATAACTACGAAAATTTCGGAACTACAGAATATTATATTGCAGACGATACAATAAATTCTCACCGTCAACGAACAAAAGATCTGCACGAAATGGCAAAGACACTGCCGTTCAAATTAAATTATATAGGTTATGTTAGGTTAGATCTTCTGGATATATGGCCCGAACAGCAAGAGATACTACCTGAATCTGGGTTAGTAAGTTGCCACTTTGGTATAGAATCTCTAGACCCAGTGTCTTGTAAACAGATAGGCAAAGGTTGGGGAGCAAAGAATCATAAAATTTGGATTCCTAAAATTGCAGATATGTGGGAAGACTCTGTTTCGATTAGATGCTCCCTAATCGCAGGACTTGGCAAGGAAACAGAAAAAGACTGGAACGAGACTATGGAATGGTTCAAGACTACTAAGGTCAAGGATTGGTTTTATAATCTATTAGTTTTAAGAAAAGAAATTAACCTAAGTCTGTTTGAACAAGAGCCGGAGAAATACGGATACAAATTTGATGGCCGAGGGAATTGGTATACAGATACTATGTCATACTATAGAGCCAAGGAATGGCAGACTATGAATTACTACAAAAATCTTTCTCTAAGATACGCTACTACCTGGGATTACATAGGATTAAGAAATCTAGGGTTCGAGAAAGAGTTTATTAATCAAGAAAAATTCGGAACATTGATTAAACTGGTGTCAGGAAAACGCCAAGCCAGAGATTTTGCACACAAGTACTATACCCTGGCTATGAGTTATTAAGGCAATTTTTTAGTATTAAGATATTTAGAAAAACATAGCCTGTTAGAGTTTGTTCCTCTATTATATTCAGTAAACTTGTCTGTTGAGGTTGCAAAGAACACGCACTTGGTAGGTGTAACACCGAGTTGTTTGCTAAACATTTCCTGCACATCTCTATAGGCATTATAATTATAGTCCGGACTATAACGATCTATTAACTGCTCTCCGACTGCTGCCCCTAGTCGGTTTACATATTTGTTCTTATTGTAGACAAACAGTGGATCATCATTGTCTGTCCTAGTTAGTCTCATACCTATCCTTAAATGTTGTACAGGGAAATTTTTACTTAGGCTAAAAACTATTTCTTCAATGCAGTTATAGTCGAAATTAAATTTCATATCCCCGCAAACACCAAAATAACAACAGTCTATTAAGACAGGAACGTTTAATTGCTCGCAGGCATTTAATATGTCTTCTGTAAGAGGATGCTCTGCACCATTGTCTGCAAAAGGTAAACTAAAAATTACAACATCGTTTGATCGTATCTCATCATCTTCTATTAATGCAACATTATCAAAGTATGCTTTGCCGGATGCAATGTGATACATGTACTCGCCTTTGAAATATCTCAGGCGACGATTCTTATGCTTCAAATAAAATTTATCAAATGCTTCCGTCGTTCCGTTACTAAATGCTAATGCATTGAATTTATCTAAACCAGAAATAGAATTATTCTTTGTAGAAAGAATCCATTCTTTGTACTTCTTGCAGAATCGATCATGTACGTCAGTATCGTTTAGACAACCTGCTTTTGTAACACTATTAATAATTTCTGTAACTTCTAGTTCCAGATCTTCATTTTTTACACAATGGACGCTGCCGTAGGGCAGACTTTTTAATTTTAGCAGTGCGTTCCACTGCTCTAGTTTTTCACTCATTCGTTACCTAAAAAATGTTTTTTCGAAGGCAGGGGACGATAAAGACGTTTATTAGAATACTGATCAACTAAAAGAAACCCTCGATTGATAGTGTCGTAGTGCATGTTACTCATGTCTACATAACTGTCTTTATAGTTTGACAATTCGTTATATTTCCATAACCAAAAATGTTTATCTGATCTATCTAATTGGTCAGGTTTGTTTGCTTGAAATCGTCCTGTCCAATTATCGTACATTATAAATCTAAGAAACTTCTGTTGGTACCCCATCTTAATCATAAACAGTCTTGCATCTGTTTTTTCTTCTTTAGTAAATTTAATCTTCTGAACATCTGAGTTTGCTTTAAATGCGGCAACGGCTGTATTTGCCATTTCAAATGCTAACAAAGGAAATGACGGACTCCAGTAAAAATATTCTGTGCCATATATATTTTGAGGACAAGGTGTTCCCATTGTTGTTGCAGAATCTAAAAAGATCATGTAGGCTTTGTCATCCTCAAAATATGTTTGAGGTTTGTCAATGCCATAGATACCTGCAACTTTTTTACCTTTTGCAGGTAACTCGTATTCTCTAGGACTCCATACTGCTAAAGAAGTAACTTCTACATCGTGCCAGTGGTTTACTAAATTAAATACTTCTTCTTTTCCGATAGAATTTCTATCATTAAACCAATCAACTATTTCAATTTTTATATTAGGATGTTTCTGTGCAACTTCTTCTAATACTGGCTTAATTGCAAAATCCCATTCACTTAGGTAATTGAGTGCAGTTACTTCTTCTGTATTAGGGAGGTAAACGTCTTTGTCAATAACATCCTTGGCCCATTTGACACAAATTTCGTCAAGGTGGATTCCGTTGTCTAAGAAAGATCTTAGAACATTGTAACTATCGGCGCCGCCTGAAAAATACAGTATAAGATAATCGTAACTATCCCTTAACTGCTGTGCTCTTTGTTTGTAGAGTTCTTTTAGACTGTACTTTCCGATGAGAGAACGATCAAAGTTTTGCCATACATCATCGAAATAACGAAAATGGATGTAATTATTTGTTTTTGTGGCGTGAACAAGGGCCTGGTACTTATTGATAAACTTTTGATCGCCTACCTGCCAATAACCCTGGGGATAATTTTCTATAAATTGCATAGCAGTGATATTTATAAAGCAGTATTTTACAAAAACATAAATATTGAAAAGGAGATACTTATGCCCTATATGGTATTAAAAGGGTCGTTTACTAGACCAAATACAGATGTCGAATTCTACGATGCGTCATCTCATCGTCCAGTTATGGAAGACCTTCTCCAAAAAGGTATTATTATTAACCGAGGAGTTAGTTTATCGGAAGATCAATTAACACAGACTCGATACTTCGTTGCTCAGATTGAATCTGCGTCTGATATTAACATCGTTACTTCGTCTTTAAGAACTGATCCTAATTTCTACGAAATGCACATCCTATTTCAAGAATACTGCGACCAACACCAAATCACTAGGGGACCAGTTGTCATTGAGCTGTACACCTCAGACTGGGTTCTAACCAATGAATATAATTTCATGGTTGCTGATCTATTCTAAGTAGATCCTTTCTAAACTCTGGTTTCAAAGTTAAAAATGAAATTAGTGTATCTCTCTTTACCACTCCCTCTGGTTTAAAAAAGAACGAGTGAACTTCTGATATTTCAGTCTCTCCTTTTTTATAGATTCTATCTAACATATAGATATATCTTAAGTCTGTAAACAGAGATTTAAAGTTTTGTTTTACTAGCCTGTTATAATACCGATCGAAGGTAATTCCTTCGGCAAGCTCTCTAGACATATATACTTGGTAAATTCCTAAAGTTTCTGCATAATTTGTAATCAATTTACAAAAGTTGAAAAAGACTTCACCGAACAAAAAAACCTGATTAAAATTTTCGTAGTTTAAATTAAAGCATTGACCGTGCGTATATGCTGCTGATTTATTTTTAAAGAACCTGCATCCGCCTACAGCAATTAATTCAGTGCCTAAAAAGCAGCCTGCAACTTTGTAGTCTGGCTGATAAAATAACCAGGTAAGCCTATCTATATATACTTTCTTTTCTGCTTCCGACAACGGAGCATTCATAAATGTATTTTTTGTTTTATGTAGATTTATGAATTGCGAAAAGTCATCATCTTCTAAAAATCTGTAGGTGTAGTTCATAATTTCGTAGGTATTTAGTACCACTATAAATACTAGGCTATGAATATTTTTAAAAAACTCATCCACTGGTACAAGATGCGTAAACAGCGCAAAGAACTTGAAAAGCGTCTTGCAGAACTTAGAAAACGAGATCCTTTCATTTATTAAGCATGATAGTAGGTATTAACGGGCAAAACCACGATGCCAGCATGGCCTTAATAGATAACGAATCTATTCTATGGGCTGCACATGCCGAACGGTATTCACGTGTTAAAAATGACAAACTCCTTAACACCGATATGGTTAAGGAAATGTACGAGTACGGTACTCCTAAAACTGCGGTATGGTTTGAAAAACCTCTGTCTAAATCTTTAAGGAAACTCTACAGCGGAGAGCGTCCTTGGTGGTGCAATCCTAAAGAAGAATTAAAACGTATAGGGCTAGGTCACCTTAGTTTAGAAAAAGTAGGTCATCACGAAAGTCATGCTGCCGCAGGTTTCTACACCAGTAAGTTTACTGATGCGGCTATATTAGTAGTCGATGCCATCGGTGAGTGGGATACAGCCAGTATGTGGCACGGTACTGCCTATGGACTTAAGAAAGTCTGGGATACAAAGTACCCGGATAGTATGGGTCTGTTCTACACAGCGTTTACACAATACCTAGGACTGAAGCCCAACGAAGAAGAATACATTCTAATGGGTATGGCTGCACTAGGCAAGCCCCTCATTGTAGAAGAACTTAAAAAAGAATTTTTTGATGAGTTTAGGCCGCCATTCATTAAATCAAAACACAACCTACATAGAGGATGCCGATGGTGGACATCGCCTAGCGGTATAACTCCCTTTGACATTGCGGCCAGTGTTCAGTATATTATGGAAGAGTATCTTTTAGGTACTATTTCATCTATGCGAGAAAATATTCCCAGTAATAATTTAGTATTCATGGGTGGAGTTGCTCTTAACTGTGTTGCTAACAGTGTTATTGCTAAACAGAAATATTACAAAGATATATGGGTCATGCCTAATCCAGGCGATGCTGGAAGTTCCATTGGTGCAGTTGCCGCACTGGAGCGTAAACATCTCGAATGGCGTCATCCTTACCTAGGTACAAACATTAACAGAGTCTTAGACATAGAAGGTGTTGTTAAAGAGTTGATGGCTGGTAATGTTGTTGCTGTAGCAAACGGCCGAGCGGAATTCGGACCTAGAGCGTTGGGTAACAGAAGTCTGCTCTGCGATCCTAGAGGACCTGACGCCAAGGCTAGAATGAACAAACTAAAGCGCAGAGAAGAGTTTAGACCCTTTGCGCCTGCTATTCTCGAAGAACATGCACACAACTATTTTGATATGGTTGTACCTGCCAGTCCGTATATGCAGTTTGTCATGCGATGCAGAGATCCTAAAGGGTTTCCGGGTATTTGCCATTACGATAATACCAGTAGGGTGCAGACAGTTAACTACGTAGATAATCCAAATTTTAGAGCAATTTTAGAACTCTGGTACGAAAAAACTGGTTGTCCTATGCTTATGAACACTAGTCTTAATGTTAAAGGCGAACCCTTGGTAAATAGTTTAGAAGATGCTCAACGTTGGGAAATGCTAAACGGCGTAAAAGTTTTTTGACTTTTTCCAGAATTGAGCTTTACAATTAGAACATTGTAAGGGGCTAATATGGGAGCAACCAGATCTAAATTTGATTGGTCAATTCTTGATCGAGCAGGTCTAATTGAATACTTTTGGTCTTTGTACCCCGAAGTCTGCGACCAAAAGATCAGCATACACAGCCTACACACTAAAATATCTAAGCATATCAAAAAACAAATACCTGTAAGGGTTAATAAGAAAAGAGACTCTAAAGTAGACCCAGGATGGGTGTGGGTCGGCGGAACCTATTACAGCGACAAAGATCAGGAAAAGAAACAGTGCATTGAACTAGATCTAGTCTACGAACTGTTTGACGAAAAAACAATTTTAACAAAAAGACGATACCAGCGTGTCTGTTACACACTAGCCGATACTCTACTGCATGAAATTATGCACATGAGACAGTACCGTCGCAGAAAATTTAAAAACCTGCCAGACTATGCCAGTACAGCGGCCAGGGCAGAGAAGCGACAAGAACAAGAGTACTTGGGCAACAGCGACGAAATTGACGCTTATAGTTTCAACATTGCCTGCGAGCTCTTAGACAAGTTTGATTACAAAACCAAAAAAGTGATTGACTACTTAAATGAAAACCAAAAAGGTACAAATAGACGTCACAACTGCTGGCGTATGTACCTTAAGGCATTTGATCACGACCACAACCATCCAATCATTCAACGTGTCAAAAAGAAAGTTATCCGTTATATTCCACATGCTATGAACGGCAAACCATATCGTAATAAAGATTGGATTAATCGTTGACAAGATGTTAACTTTATGCTATTCTGTATAGCATGAACATCACAACCCGCCAAAGCCAAATCCGGAAGATAGAACGAAATGATCCTAGATTTATGATCTACGATCAATTTGTTACTGTTCCTCGCGCAGGATTTGAAATTAGCAAAAGTTGTCCCGCTGAATATCGTAGTATCTTATTACAGGCCGTTAACGCAGGATGGATTAAACCTGTAGCGCATGTCACCGAGCGTGAACTTATTTTCATGGGGCTCTCTAAATGATATTAAATATGCCGGGAACCATGGGAAGTGCTACAATTATTATGAAACCACCGTACGAGAAAATAGGAATTATTGGATTAGGATTTGTTGGAGGAGCCATTAAGGCTTCAGTTGATTGGGGAGATAATCTTTGGGTCGTTGTAGATCCTGCTAAAGGGTTTAATGCTACCTATCAAGATCTTAAAGAACAGACCGAAGGCGTCTTTGTTTGTGTACCTACACCAATGGGCGATGACGGCGTTTGTGATACTAGTTACTTAGAGAATGTACTAGAAAATCTAAAGGCTGTTAATTACGACGGAGTAATTATCAGCAAGTGTACTGCACCTCCGTCAGTCTATGAAAAATTAAACAAAGATCATCCTAATCTAGTTCATGCTCCGGAGTTCTTAACTGCGGCTAATGCTAATCGAGATTATGTTAACGGCACATTTTCTATTATTGGTGGTCGTGTTTCTGCTTACATCAGAGAAGCAGAAAGAATTATTAGAGTTACACAACCTAACCTAAATAATGTAATGCATTGCACCATCAGTGAAGCGGCTCTAGCAAAATATACTATTAATAGTTTCTTGGCCACTAAGGTTGCCTTCATGAACGAAATCTATGAGATTGCTTCTGCGGCTGGTATGGATTACAATACTGTTGCACGTATGGTAACTCTGGACACACGAATCGGTGCTACTCATATGCAGGTACCGGGCCCGGACGGATCATTTGGATTCGGAGGAGCCTGCTTTCCAAAAGATACCAGTGCTCTTTTAAAGTATGCAGAAACACTTAACCAAACTCCCATGGTGTTAGATGCGGCTGTTAAAAAGAACACATTACTAAGACTAAAGTGAAACATATGGAAAAAGAAATCCTAGAATCAATTACAAAAATTATTGGCAAAATCAAAAAAGAAGTGCCAAAAGAAAAAATCACGCCAGACGCAGAATTTGTCAAAGACCTCGAGTTTGACAGTTTAGATATCACTGAGCTTGTCATTGACTTAGAAGACGAATTCCATTTTGATCTAGTAGAAAAAAATGCCAAGGGCGTAGTTACTATTCAAGATTTGGTTGATACAATTATTAAATTAGTTGACAAATCTAAAATCAGTAACTAAAATAATACGGCAATCCTCTGCCTTAACATCGGAGACTATTAATGACAGATAAAAAAGAAACAGCGTTAGACGCTATGGCCGGCGACGGCGGATATAAAGAAGCATACTTTGCAGATGTAATTCGTACTAAAATGAGACGCGATAATAAGCGATTCTGGGCAGGCGATAACATTAGTGACTACTTGCATGAAGGCGATAAAGAACGCCTAATTGACGAAGCAACAGAGGCATTTGAATTAGTGCTTGATCGTTTGCTTATTGATCGTTTAACAGATCCAAACAGCCAAGGCACTGCTCGCCGACTGGCTAAAATGTATTTTAATGAAATAATGGCAGGTAGATATGAACCAGGACCAGATGCAACATCATTCCCAAATGACTCGGCGGACCGTTATGAAGGTATGCTGGTTGTTCGTAGCGAGCTTCGCAGTATGTGTAGCCATCATCACCAACCTGTGGTTGGCGTTGCTTATATTGGTCTTATTGCTGCCGAACATCTTATCGGACTTTCGAAATACACAAGAATCGCCCAGTGGTGTGCCCGACGAGGTACTCTCCAGGAGGAACTTTGTAATGACATTGCTAGGGAGATCCAAAAGGCAACCGGCGCAAAAGACCTAGGTGTCTACATTCAGGCCACTCATGGCTGCTGTGAAAACAGAGGAATTATGGCACATAGCTCTTTGACGCAGACTACCGTTCTTAAGGGTGCATTTAGAGATGACCCGGGTACAAAGAAAGAATTCTTTGATAACATCAAAATGCAACAAGAATTTGCCCCTAGGTAAATGGCAAAATCAACTGTTGACATTTTCCACTTAATGTATTATTATAAACTATAAGGTAACTTATGAAAAAACCAAAGCTCAATATTCCTAACAGACAACAGGTTGCTCAACGGCCCATGGCTCAACCTACCCCGACTGTTCAAACGGGTAAACCGCCAAGCATCATGATCGCCGTTCCTGCTATGGAAATGGTTAATGCCGAGTTCGCACAGCATTTGGCGATGGCAGCAGCCAATTTGGTTGCACATGGTGTTAGAATTAACTGTGCGTTCAATATCGGTAGTGTTATTACTATCGCTCGCAGAAACTTAGTTGAAATCTTCTTGAAGAGTGACTTCGATTATATTTGGTGGGTAGACAGTGATATGAAATTCCCAATTGATGCTCCAGTTAGACTGTTACAACGAAACAAAGACATCGTCGGTTGTAACTATCGCCGCCGCCGTTTCCCTAATCCTAACTTTACAGGTATGATGGGCACCAGCGGTAACTTCACTGAGTTTCAAACTACAGACAATAGCCCTGCTATGGAGAAGATCGACGTTCTTCCGCATGGTCTTGTGCTAGTCAAGCGTCATGTATATGAAACTATTCCCCATCCTCACTATCTCCAAGAGTTCTTACCAGAGAAGAACTTAGAGATTGGTGAAGATATCTACTTCTGTCAACAAGCATACAAAGCAGGTTTTGAAGTATGGTGTGACCAGGAACTGAGCAGAGAAATAGCTCATATTGGTATTTTCCATTATAACTATAATCTCAGTGTTCCTAAATCTTAAAAAGAAAGGTAACCTATGTTATTTGAAAGCATAGAAATTCGCAAAGTGTGTAATGGTGTAATCGTTACACTACGTAGCGATGAAGACGAGGATCAAGAATACGTTTACGATAGTGACCGAAAGGCCATTAAGTTCGTAAAAGATCTGCTCGATAGCAAAGGTAAGGTCTCGGTTGCCGAGGCCAGTTAAACTATGACTGTAAAAAAATCCTACAATGTAGGCGATACCGTATGGATCTACGGTGTTAATAGAAGCAATGTTAAGCCTACCCAAGGTAAGGTTATTAAGTCTGTTTCTATTGAAAATTATTCCTATACCCATTATATTATCGAGATTCCCACTCACATAGAACCGCTATTAGAAATTCGTACTTGGCATAATATAAGCCAAGACGAAAAGGGTCCTGTAGGTAGTCTTAGAACGCTAGGTAACGTAGAAGCAACAATTAAATTTGCAGGTACCGTTGGATTTGCGTTTGACGACAATCCCGAACTAGATACTGATGACGACGAAATTAGTCCAGAACAGATCCATGCCGCACTTGAGAAAAGTCAGAAAGACGTAACTCATGCACCTTTGAATCTTAAATCCGAGAAGCCCGCTAAACGCAGGCACTACAGAAAGAAAACAAAGAGTGAATAATGATACTTGGACACAGGTCTTATCAAGATTTGTTCCAGAATATTTGGAGTTAAAATTTGTGCTAGAAAACGGCCCCGACATCTTCGCAGACTTATCTCAGCGTGGCCGTAATTGGTGTATCACTTTACAAGAGCAACCTCTCCCTAATACTACAACACCTATTTGGTCTAATCCTGGAAAACTCGACGAACGAGTTGAATGGGCATTAGATCAATTAGAGAAATGGCCCGATGTTAGGAGAATGGCACACGATATGTGGTACTTCAAGCGCAAGAAAGATGCCGAAAAATTTCAAACACTGTATAATCTAAGATGGGCATAGGTGTAAGGTTTAAAGTTGAAGACGATGGTGTGAAAGAAATTCACAAAGTTGTTGTTCATACATTTTTATTAAGCGATGTTGACGACCCTGATATATATGCTGCCGGTCCTATATTCGATTGGCAAAGAAGCGAAGCGGGTCAATTTGTTATGAAACATGCTGTAGAAACTCCTTCATACCATAAACAAATAGATCACCAAATATACGGATATAGAGTTGCTATTACAGCAGAACTCGAAAAGAAAAAATTATCAGAATTTTATTTACGTTGGGGCAAACCAAATGGAAATCGTTAGACACGAAGATCACTGTGAAGTTAGGCAGGCAAATAATAATTCTAAGAGTGTCAGAGCAGAAATTTTAGAATTTAAAGATCAAGATAGGCTAGTAGCCGTCTTGAACAAAAGTGTAAAACTGCCCATGAAATGGAATGGGCGAGTTTACGAAGGAAGGATGGCCGGTATGGATTTTATAACCGACGGGCCTAAAGTAACAAAAACATCAACAGGAAGATAATATGACCAACACGTTTCGCGATCAAGAAAAGTTTATGAAGGCCTGCGATCAAACAGTAGGTACTTTAAATGAAGAACAGTACAAACTTTATCTCGACCTCATGGACGAAGAATGGAAAGAGCTTAAGGCTGCATTGGTCATGGGCGACCGTGTAGAACAGTTAGATGCCCTACTTGACTTTATTGTTGTAACAACAGGTGCTATCCACTCAGCAGGGTTTGACGGTGAAGGTGGTTGGAAAGAAGTTATGCGAACTAACTTTGCTAAGATCGATAAAGAAACTGGCAAAGTTAGAAAAAGGGAGGACGGAAAAGTGCTAAAACCGCTGGGTTGGACTCCTCCTGATTTAAATAGTTTTGTCACTAAAGGAGATTAATATGGTTGACACTACATATCCAGGTATTTCTTACAGATCGGCGGGCGAGCTTAACACCGCTATGGGTAGAGTCTATGCTAATATGGGTCTTGCTGTCTTGACCTCTATGCTGATTAGTTACCTAGTAGGTATGAACCCTACACTGTTACAATTCTTCTTCACAGGAGTTATGAAGTGGATTGTTATTTTTGCACCGCTGGCAGCAGTATTTGGTATTGGCTTTGTTCTAGAAAACGAAAACTTACCTAAATCAGTTTACCATTTGTGCTTACACGGCTTTGCGGCACTCATGGGTCTAAGTTTTGCCACAATATTTGCAGTATTTAATATGGGCAGTATTGTCAGCGCATTCGTGGGCGCTGGCGTTTTATTTGGTGTTATGAGCTTTTACGGCTACTTTACCAAAAAGAGTTTGGACAGTTTAGGAAAATGGCTGTTCGTGGGCTTGATTTCTATCGTGATTGCTAGTATAATTAACGTATTCGTTGGAAGTTCAGTATTTCAAATGGTTATTTCAACACTAGCCATTCTAATCTTTACTGCACTAACAGCCTACGACACACAGCAGATTAGAGAAGAATTGAGTATCAGTACCAGCGAAGCGGCAGAAGTCCGTGGCGCACTCAGGCTGTACCTAGACTTCATTAACCTGTTCATTAATTTGCTACAACTATTTGGCGAAAAGAAAGACTAAAATGCGTAACCACTATTGGACCTGCTCTAAGTTTGCTGACTGGATTCGAGGCACGACTAAGGGCGGAGCCAAAACCAGCGAAGGTTGGGACGAATGGGAAGCTCGTGCAAAATCTGCACATCCCATTCGTTGGTGGATTGCCGAAGAAGGCCTAGACATTCTACAGAAAATTGTCTTTTGGCCTACAGACACACTCTATGCTATCAAATACTACATCAACAATCGTTGGGTCACTCGCACACATGCTCTTACTGCCCACCCTCGGGATATTCCTCGTGGTGAATGGCGTGACGTGGGAAATCGTTTTCTTCCCTGTCTTTTTAATGAACTTGTGGACTTTGTGGAAGTTGAACTAGCGTGGTGGCAGATTGCTTGGGCAGACAAAGACGAAAAGGCAAAATACAATGCTCCATTCTGGGCCACAGGTTGGTTCCGTTGGCGCACATGGCGTTGCCCACAAGCCGGGCTTGACAATCTTAAGTGGCAAAGTGAACTTCGTCACTCAGTAGATGATGGCTGGGAAGAAGGTGATCCAAATCTAGGAGAGCCTACTCCGCAGGCTAAAAACGCTATGGAAATCCTTGCCCTCTACAAGTGGTGGACCGAGGTTTATCACAATCGTCCCGATCCACATGATGCCAGTGGTTGGACAGAATATTGCAACCGCAAGCGAGATGAAGGTGGAAGTTTTATGGCCCAGCCAAAAGATCCAGAACTTCGTGCATTCGGTGACCGTGCTCTTGCTAAGACTCGAGAAATCGAAGAAGCATATGAAAAAGAGGATGATGAAATGCTCATCCGTTTAATTAAAATCCGTAACTCACTTTGGACTTAATATGACTAAAAAGAAACCTGAAGACATGACTCCCGAAGAACGTAAAGAACTCAAGATCGAGTTCGCGCCTGGCTGCTTTGATAGGTTCGAAGGTACTCAGGAAGAACTAGACGAACTGATTGCAGAAATTAAAAATATGATTCAGGACGGCAGTTTGTTTGAAAAATCCAAAGAAATTGATATTGACGAACTTGTCGAAAGCGACGACCCCGACGATCAAGCATTAGCAACTCGTTTGCTAAAGGCTATTGATCGAGATATCAACGGTAGCGACGACAGATACATGCAATGACTGTATCTCGGAGTCCGGAACGGCATACCTTCCAAAAGGAAGGCTATGTCGAGCGTTGCAAAGAAAAGGGAGAGGAACCTAGCCAGGACTATCTGGATATGTTCCAGCGCATCCTTGAACAGGAAGATCAAAAGTTCGATGATCCTAAATCTAGAGAAAATAATCTAGAATGGGACCTTGTTACTACTAACTGGATTCTTGAAAAAGCACGAGCCAAAGATTCGTACGCCCAAAACATATATGCGGCGCTTTGCAATAACGACTTCCAAAAATTAGATGTAATTCCAATCCTAACCGAAAAGACTTGGGGTTGCTCCTGGCGCTACGCCGGAGGTGTTGTTGCTGACATGCGACAAGAGGGCGATTACATTGATTGGTACTGTAGTGGCATGGGCGGGCTTAACCAAGAGTACGATGCTAAGGAATCTAATGAGGATTGGCAAAAGCGTACAGGATATGTACCCGAAGGCAAGATAACTGCTGAAATACGAGAAGACTTTCAAAAACTAGGTTGGGTTCCCGCTAAAGGCGGAGATTGGGAAAATTTTGAGTAAGCCAATTACCTTAACACATGCTCAATGGGAAAGATTACGAGAACGGTTAAAGAAAGATTATCCGTCTAGTACAATCTTGATCAGAGAAAAAATGAAAAGAGTACTGGGGTTTGTTGATAGAGAACATGCTGTTTGGATGGAAAACTCTTACGCCAGCACTTCCGATATACGATTGGACTTCTACGACGAGCCAAAACGCACCATGTTCATGCTCAAATACTCAGAATATTTGGACAAATCTGGTAAAATAGACCTACGAGATTCTTGACAAAATGGTAAATTGGCGCTATAATATAACTATACTGAAACACAATAGGAGCGCAAAATGGCTACTAAACTGAAACAAGCAAGCATCGCACTTCGCGTCAACAAAGGTCGCGACATGAGTCCAAAGTGGGACGGTGCAGATGAGTGGGACAGTTCTAAATTCACTAACCACTTCCGTAAGGCTATGGAATGGTATCGACTTGAGGCTTCTGTTAAAGACCTCAAACCCAAACTGGTTGAATGGATGCACAGTGCCGGCTATGACAAGTCGGACATTAACGCTATCCGCAAGACTAAAGACAAATACTTTAGCGGTACTATGATGGGCATTGCTGCCTGTCTAGTCAAAGGTATGCCCGAAATCCACGATGGCTTTAACAGCGGCAAGGATACTAGCGCCTGGTTGCGTAAAGAGATCGAATCTGTTCTCAAGGCAGGTGCCGACGACCTCGATGAAGATGAAGACGCACCTAAGGTCAAAGAAGAAAAGCCCGTAATCGTCCAGCCTAACATTCAAGATCGTCTGCGTGAGGCTGCTGGCACTATGAGCGAAGAACTTGATACCGCAATTGACGCTTGGATCATGGATCCCGAAGCGTTCGACCCTAAGGCATTCAAGATTGTTAACCTGCTTCGTGGTAAAGGTGCCAAGGCTGCTCATGCTCGTTATATCAAGGGCTTCTTCTCTCGCAATCATCAAGAACTGCTAGAACTGTCTAGCGGCAATGCCGACGAGCAACTGCGTGAAGCATATAAGCACAACAGCCGTAAGAATGTTAAGAAACTAATCGAGTTCTACGACAGCATTATGGCCGCTTGTGAGCAGATCGCCGCAGAGCAAAAGGTTCTTAAGAAGCCACGTGCTAAGAAGGTCAAACCCGCAGAGCAACTGGTTGCTAAACTCAAGTTCTGTATCAAGGACGATAAGTTGGGTATTGTGTCAGTACCTCCTGCAGGTATTATCGGTGCTCAAGGTGTTGTTGTTTATAACGTCAAGACTCGCAAGATTGGTTACTATGTCAGCAAGACTAGCGCAGGCCTTGGTGTTAAAGGTACTAGCCTAATGGACTTTACTGACAAGAGTACTCAAAAGACCCTGCGTAAGCCGCCCGAACAACTCAAAGAGTTCAAGGAGCAGAACACGCAGAAGCGAGTCGAGACTTGGTTCAAATCTATTAAGACTACTGAAGTTGCCCTCAACGGTCGCTTCAACGAAGATACTATCATTCTTAAGGTGTTCAAATGATTACAGGTGTACGTTGGTTTGCAGGACGCCACTGTGTGGGCATTGTCCAAATAGTTCAAGATCACGAAAAGGAAACATATCGTCAGACCGGCGATGCCGAATTCAAATACTACATCGGTGTAGGCTGGGGCGAGGATGAAAAGACTGATGCTTCTTACATTGCCGAACACGGAGTGCCATTTGATAAGGTAGCAGGTGACGCTATGTTTAAAATCTAATGAAGTGGATTGCAGTTTTCTTCTTGCAGATTCTTTTGCTCTGTGCTATAATGTTTGTTATAATAACATATTACCCAAAGCACGGAACGGTTAGGTATGATTGTACCATAGCGGAAATTAGTCCCGACGTTCCCATTAAAGTGAAAGAAGAATGTAGGAATGCGAAAAAGAATCTATGAACTAGCAAAAGAAGCAGGTTATGCGGCACCTGAATTAGCAGAAAGAATGCACAAAATGGTTGACTTAGTTATCAAAGAGTGTATTGTGGCAATTGAAAAGACCCCGCGACATTGTGCGTATACTACCCACGACAAAGGTACGGTAGAATGCACTATTCAAAAGACTGTTGAAACTGTAAAAGATCACTTCAAAGAGGAATAAAATGATCACTATCAAGAACTGGATGGAAGTTGTTAGTTACCGTATTACTGAAGGAGCCGACTACGGTTGGTCCTGTTACGGAGATCATGCTCATCAACTGAGTGCATGGAACGGCGTTCACGGTAAAGGCGGATGGAGTCTTAATATTGTATTTGACACAGAGACCCAAGAAGTCTATGAAACAGAAGTATGCGACTACACCAATGACCGTGCGTATCGGCTGATTAATCCGCTTTATAAGAAAGCGCATGACGAAGAAGCGAAAACTCACGGGGAGTTTGCTAACCAAGCATGGGACGATGTAGAATATACTGACCTTGAAGTAGAGGACGATTGGTTGAACAAGGCTCAGGCTATCGTTGACGGAGATGATTACGACACTCGTGTTAGCATTCCTCTAGACTTTACAGACGAAGAACTGTTAAAGTATATGACTATGGCTCACGAGCGTGACATGACCTTTAATCAATTCGTTGAAGAAGCACTCCGTCGGGCCATTGAAGAATACAAGCAAGATCCAGAAGGTATGAAGGCTAAAGCAGACCGCTGGAAAGCCGCACGTGATCAAGAAACGCCGTATTTCTAACAGTAGATTTGATATGACATTACCCGACGAACGGTATCGTGCTGTAATGTGGGCTAAACGATTTCTAATCGAACTAGCCACTGACCGCACAAAATACCCTCGAGTTCCCAAACAGGTTAGGCAAGAAGCATTTAGCATTATGCGTCATTTCCCAAATGACTGGGATATGAAACGTGTAGCAGATGCTAGTCCCGAAGTGTTTCAAGAGCGCATGGAACCTCTATACAGAATGGTTAAACAATTTGAACAGGATAAAACTAATGAGTGAACAGTTTATCCGTAGCCAAGTTGAATACTATAGGCGACATCTACGCTGTGGGCCTTCACGTGATTGGAATCTAATTCATGGTTTATATCAATACTACAACGGATTGTTAAAATGAGAACTGAAGAAGAATACGAAGAATTTGCCAAGCGTATGGAAGAACGTTTTCCTAAAATGTTCTCACAGCCTTACGGCGGCTTTTGTGTAGACAAAGGTTGGTGGCCTATTATCGAAAGCCTATGCGCTAATATTCAAAGCCACATTGATTGGTGGAACAAGAATCACGAGAAGCATCCTGTAGTAGAACAGGTAGTTGTAGCACAGATCAAAGAAAAGTTTGGCGGACTACGGTTCTACTATGATGGTGGTGACGATAAGATTCAAGGTATGGTGCGTATGGCCGAGGCTTGGGCAGATCACAGTTGTGAAGAATGCGGTGCTCCTGGTACAAGTGGTGGTAAGGGATGGATTAAAACACTATGTCCTACACACAGGGCAGAAGCAGATGCTCGTTATGCAGAAAGATTTAAAAAATGAAAATAGGTCTTAGTTATAGTAGGTGTGTGCGCGACATTGTAGATGGCACTGTTGATATTGACGATGTGCTAGTAATTGTTTCACGGACTAATTTTGATCCTCACGACGATGAACAATGGAAGGGTATCTGGGAAGGTTACCATTTCGACAATCCTGAATGGTACAACTATCCAGATGAAGACGAAGATCGGTTTCGTAGCGTTAGCATCGAACTGTGGGAAAGTGGTAAGTTCCACCAGCCTCGCAAGTTTGGAGCACACCCTCGTCGTATGCCATACTACTGGATGGAGGTCGGCCTAACATCAGACGATATTGATAGTAATCCCGCAGTGAAGAAAGCGTGGGAACAATTTCAAATTCTTGCAGGTCTTGCAAATACAAATAAAGTAAAGGATGATTTTTAATATGTTAGTACCAATGGTAATCGAAAAGACTGGTCAAGGCGAACGTGCCTTTGACATTTACAGTCGCCTGCTCAATGAGCGCATTGTGTTCCTCAACGGACCAGTTGACGACACTAGTTCAAATCTCATTGTTGCACAAATTCTACACTTAGAGTCGATGGACAGTGAAAAAGACATCAACTTTTATATCAACAGTCCGGGCGGTGTCATTACCAGCGGCATGGCTATCTATGATGTAATGCAGTTTGTTAAACCCGACATTGCTACCTATGTTCTAGGACAGGCCTGTTCTATGGGGTCGTTTTTGGCACAGGCAGGCACCCCGGGCAAACGATTCATGTTGCCTCATGCACGCCATATGATTCATCAACCTAGTGGCGGCGCTCGTGGTATGCAAAGCGATATTGAAATCCAATACAAGGAAATTACCTACATGAAGGAAATGCTTACAAAACTATATGTTAAGCATAGCACCGCAGGTAAGACCTACGAGGAATTCGAGCGCGATATGGATCGAGATACTTTCATGAGTGCATCTGAAGCATTGGCTTACGGCCTCTGCGATAAGATCGTTGAAAGTCGTTAAGATTAACTACTGATTAAAAACTCCCACTAGGCAGTGTAAATATTACTGCTTATGGGAGATTTATTATGGCTCTAATTAGAATAATTTTTTTATCATCTATAATTTTCACTACACTAATTTGGTTACTTATAACAGGTAAAATTTTCTTAGACAATGTAAAAAAGGAAAAAGAAATCTTAAAATCATTAAACAAAGAAATGTCCAACCTTCGGATTGAAATGACTGCGTTTAAGAAAGAAATTGAGTATCTTAAGAAAAAAGTGCTTGACAAGTCGCGTAGTTAAATACTATACTTTGTTAGTGGACTGCGACATTCACCCCACTTTAAATACTCTGCGTGTCATCAAACTTGCTACTTTTAAAGGAGACTAGAGATGGCAAATCAACCTATTACCTACAAATATACCAGCACTAAAGAATACCACGATGCATTTCCATGTGCATATCGTCAATGGCGTGCTGACAGTCACTGTAACTTAATTCACGGTTACAGTTTTTCAATGAAGTTCTACTTCGGTACCAATGATTTAGACGTCCGTAACTGGGCGGCTGATTATGGCGGCCTCAAAGAACTTAAAAAGACCCTAGAAGATCAATTTGATCACACACTTATTGTAGCCGCCGATGATCCAGAAATGGAAACATTTAAACTGCTACAAGAGCGAAACATGGCTAAGATTGTAGTCTTACCTCGACTAGGCTGCGAAGGTCTTTCGGACATGCTTTACAAGTATGTCAATGGCGTTTACATTCCCGAGATGTGGGGGCCAGGCGAAGCACAACGTCTATGGTGCTACCGTGTAGAAGTCCGTGAAACACAAAGTAACATGGCATTCCGTGAAGGTCATCGCGAATGGAATGAGGACTTGTTTGCATGATTAAATTAAACACAAATAACATTGGTGGCGATATCATCAAAGCAAATAGTGTTTATACATTAAGAGATAATAAAACTCTTAAAAATCTAGTATTATCACAAACAATATTACATGTAAATCAAAATACAACCGGTCACTATCACGAAGGACAAGAAGAAGTTTATTTCTTCATGTACGGTAAAGGAAAAATGACTGTTGGTGAAGAAACTTTTGAAGTTAGCGGTGGAGATATTATTTTGATTCCCGATGGATTGTTCCATAAAGTGTTTAATACCGGTGAATCTGATCTAGTCTTCAATTGCGTGTTTGACGGGAAGAGAAATCACTAATGAAACAGGTAGCAGTTATCGGTGCTGGCATTGCCGGACTTACCACAGCCTACTATCTTGCACAAGAAGGGTATAGCGTAACTGTTTACGAGCAGGAACGCTATCCTGCAATGAGGACTAGTTTTGCAAATGGCGGACAAGTCTCTGTTAGCAATAGTGAAGTATGGACCACTTGGAGTAATGTCAAAAAAGGCGTTAAGTGGATGTTTAAGAAAGATGCTCCACTCTTAATTCGCCCAAGACTAGATTGGGCGCAGTGGAAATGGATGGCTAAGTTTTTGTATCACACCGCTACTGGTGCTTATGAAGAAAATACAAAGACAACAATCAAGTTAGGATTAGAAGCCAGTAAACTTTACAAAGAAATAGGTTTTGAAGAAAATCTATCCTTTGATCAAAGCCCTAGTGGCATCTTACATTTTTACAAAGATCCTGCGTATTTTGAAAGTGCTAAACAAGCACAATCTATCTATCAAAGCAACGGAGTAGCGTGGGATATTTTAGGCCCAATGCAGACTAAGGCTTTGGAAAAAACATTGTTTAATGTTGACGGTATTGTCGGTGGAGCATGGACATGGCATGACTGGACCGGTGATATCCATAAGTTCTGTTACCAACTAGCAGAAGTACTGAAAAACAAGTACGGTGTTGTATTCCACTACAACTGGAAAATTAATCATCTTGAAGAAGTATCATTCTACGACAAAGTTGTAGTTGCCAACGGTGTTGGTTCCGAAAAATTAGCCAACAGTGTAGGAGACAGTTTAAGTATCTATCCTGTCAAGGGTTATAGTATTACAATCAACAATGTTGATCTGAAACATCTGCCTACAGTAAGTTTATTAGATGATCAGGCAAAGATTGTTACATCAACACTAGGTAACAGGTTCCGTGTTGCAGGCACCGCGGAACTTACAGGCGAAAACTATGACATCCGTAGAGATCGAATACAGCCGTTGTTGGATTGGGTACACACAAACTTTCCCAATATCAATACGCACGATTATACACAATGGGCCTGTCTTCGTCCAATGACACCAAACATGTTACCCGTTGTACGACAAAGTAAAAAGAATAAAAAAGTATTTTACCATGCAGGACACGGGCATTTAGGATGGACTCTGAGCCCTGCAACAGCAAAACAAGTAGTAAGGTTAATCAAAGATGCAAATGACTGACAAAGATTGGCTAGAAAGAGTAAGCATAGCATATCGAGCATATCCGTATCCAAGCAAAGAGATTGAAGCATTTATTAAATGGATGTATGAACAATACGGAATAGTACAACCAAAAGAAGGAAGCAAATGAAAAAAGTTTTAGTAACCGGTGGCGCCGGATTTTTAGGTTCACACCTTTGTGAACGTCTTGTAGAACAAGGTCATCATGTTCTTTGCGTAGACAACTACTTTACAGGTAGCAAGAAGAATATTGAACACCTACTTGATCACAAAAACTTTGAAGTTATTCGACAGGACATCTGTATTCCTCTGTATGTAGAAGTAGACGAGATTTACAATCTTGCCTGCCCGGCAAGTCCCTATTACTATCAGTGGGACCCTATCCAAACAATGAAGACCAGCGTGATTGGCACCTACAATATGCTAGGTCTGGCTAAACGCACAGGTGCTAAGATTCTTCAAGCGTCGACTAGTGAAGTCTACGGTGATCCCGTTGTTCATCCGCAGACTGAAGATTACTGGGGTAATGTAAATCCAATTGGCATTCGTAGTTGCTACGATGAAGGCAAACGTGCTGCCGAAACGCTGTGTATGGACTACTACCGCACACATAATGTTGATGTACGTATTATCCGTATCTTCAATACCTACGGTCCTCGTATGGCACAGAACGACGGTCGGGTAGTCAGCAACTTTGTAGTTCAAGCTCTACAGGGCAAGGACATTACGGTCTACGGTAGCGGAGAACAAACTCGTAGTTTCTGCTATGTTGATGACCTAATTGACGGTATGTTAAAGTACATGGCACTAGACGCTCCGGACGGTATGCCTGGCCCTATTAATTTGGGTAATCCCGGAGAGTTTACCATGAACGAATTGGCAGAAAAAGTCATTGCCTTAACAGGGACTGCTAGCCAAGTTCTACATCCACCGCTACCACAGGACGATCCAAAACAGCGTAGGCCAAATATTGACAAAGCCAAGAGCATTTTAGGTTGGGAACCAAAGATTCCATTAGAACAGGGATTGGAAAAGACTATTGACTATTTCCGCAAAATAGTGTAAAATAAACATACACTTCGAAAGGTTCTTTATGAGAGATTGGTATGTTCGTAACCAAGATGCAATTACTTGGTTTATTATCGGCTGGTTGGCCTTTGGTATGCTTGACAGCCTAATTAAAGCATCATATGGCTGGGCGGCTTTTCAGGCTGCTCTAATTTATGTTAACTATAAATTTTCTTCTGTGAGACTGCAATGACTTCCTGGACTATTACTGTAGAAGAAGATCCCGAAACTGGCGAATTGATTCTACCCTTGCCCGAAGAAATGTTAAAACTGCAAGGGTGGAATGAGGGAGATACCCTCGAGTGGGTTGATAACAACGACGGCAGTTGGACTCTGCAGAAAGTAGCATGAAAACATTTATTCAAATTGGAGCAGGTGCAGGAGATCGAGATCCTAGTGCTAATTTCGTAGACGGGTTTACTCGAATGGTTAAGGCTCTAGATCCTGCAACCGTTGGTCGAGTTATCTTAGTAGAGCCTAATCCCATTAACATTCCTTTTCTAAAAGAATGTTGGAAAGATTATCCTCAGGCCGAGATTTTCAACATTGGCATTGTGCCCAGTTCTTACACAGAAAAAACTATTACTTTTTATTACGCCAAGAGTGACGGTCCACATTTTCAGTGTACTAGCGTTAAGCGAGAACACACACGCCAAAGTGATCTTGGAGAATTTGTATCGCCCTGCGAAACCCTATCTGAGTTCTTAACCAGAACAGTTGACAAAACCATAGTAGATGTGTTAGCATTAGATATTGAAGGTATCGACGGTGATGTTATCATTGACACAGATTGGAATCAATTCAACATTGATCAACTTAGTTTCGAGTACACAAATCTTGGCGGACAAACTGAAGCAGTGAAACAGCATCTAGTAAAATTCAATTTCGAGTATGTAGGTATAGGCCTAGACCGCGACGGTCTAGATTGGATGTATCAAAAAAAGAAAGTTAGTAATGACTAAACGCATAGGCTTCGCCTGCAAGTGGATTGATCGTGCTGATCAGGTAGACGGCATCAAGCCCAAGGACGACTGCAAAAAGTTCAACACTGGTGCTACAACTGTGGCTTGGCTAAATAGACAAAGCCAGCATGTAGCAGAAGAAAAACTATGGGATCTTGTTAAAGGTAACATTGAGGCTACCCGGCTGCTGGTAAAACAAGTTGGAGAACTCGATGAAAATCTTAGAATGGTTCGACTCAGTAGCGATATCCTTCCTGTGTTCACTGAGCCAGTATGGGGCAAGTTTTACAGGTTATCCGATGTGCGAGACTATTGCGAAAGAGGATTTGGACAAATTGGAGATCTGGCTCGCAAGAATAATGTTAGGCTCAGTTTTCACCCTGGCCAGTTTACTGTCCTTGCATCTGATAATCCGGATATTGTAAATCGCAGTATTGAGGAGTTTGAGTATCATGCAACTATGGCTAAATGGATGGGATTCGGTCAGAAGTTTCAGGACTTTAAGATCAACGTACACATTGCGGGTAGAGCCGGTCCCGAAGGTATTCGCGCTGCCTACAAAAGACTTACCCCCGAAGCAAGAAACTGTATCACTATCGAGAACGAAGAAATAAGTTATGGCTTGGATGATTGTCTATCTATATCTGATTTGGTGCCTATTGTACTTGACATACACCATCACTGGATCCGAGAAGGCGAATATATCAGCGCAAATGACCCTCGCGTTAACAGGGTGCTTGATAGTTGGCGTGGTGTTAGGCCTGTTCTCCACTACAGCGTATCTCGTGAAGACATACTTGTAGGACACGATACTATGGTCCCGCCTAACCATAGACTTCTTCTAGAAGATGGGCACAAAAAACAAAAACTCAGAGCACATTCTAATTTCTACTGGAATACAGCAGTTAACGAATGGGCCCTGAGTTTCTTAAACACACATGATATCATGTGTGAGGCTAAGGCTAAGAATCTAGCAAGTTTTAGACTTGCTGATCAGGCTAAAAAATTAAGCCTTCTTTGACTTAGTTGCTTTTGGCTTTGCTTTAATTGCCGCTGCCTTTTTAGGGGCGGCTTTTTTTGCGGCTGGCTTTTCTGCTTTAGGAGCACGTGGTTTACGTGTCTTTTTAGCAGGCTCTTCCGCAACAGGAGCAGGAGCAGTAACTTCTACTACACCAGCACCTTCAACAACCGCTACTACTACAGGAGTAGGTTCTGGCTGAGGGGCAACGTCGGCAGCAGGAACAGGTTGTTCAACTTTATAAGGTACAGGTGCTGCCTCAACAACATCCTCATCCTTCTTACGGAAGAAAACAAAATAACCTACAACACCGATGACTAATAGTCCAATAATTAATTCCATGATATGGATTCCTTTACGTAAATTGTGTTTATATTTAACAGGCTATAAATATCTATACAACAGAAAATGGAGGGCAATCTAACCATATTATGTAGGTAGATATCTACCAAAAATTTTTATTTGGAGTAATGTAATGCCCAACAGCATCCAAGCCACAGATGTACTTATTGACGAGTACGAAGAAACAAACGAAGACGCTACAGAAGATTTTACTTTCGTTCTGCATTCAGACGGTAGCCTAAAATCATTTTCTGTACCACAACACCTAATGGACAATATCCCAGAAGAAGTAGAATTGATCTTGGGACTATTCGGAATAGAGGATATACACCAACTTAACAATAGAACTATCCATTGACTTCGGTAAAACCGCTTTTTGGTAAATACACTACAAAGCGGTCTATCGAGGAAAATCAATGTCTTTACAACTAGTAAATTTAGGCGAAGGTGCGAATAGCGGAACTGGGGATAGCATCCTAACTGCGTTCCAAAAAGTCAATAATAACTTTACTGAGATCTACGGTACAGTTAATCCTACAGGATTAACCTACGATGCCCTAGCATCTATTATCTTAAACAACACAGGAAGTTTTGTTTCCCTGTTCTCTGGACTCGGAATTACTGCCGATAGTGTTAACTACGATTCTTTACTCGATCTATTAGAAAATAATTCCTCAACCTTTGCTACATTTCTTTCCGGTCTAGGCATAACCGGAACAACTATTTCAACCGCTACATCTTTAAGCTCTGGACAAATTACACAGGTTCAGGGATTGATTGCTACTAGCACAGGTAGCCTTGCCGTACAAATTAACCAGTTACAGACTAGTTTTAACAACAGTTTAACCGGATTAAACAATGTAATCAGTTCAAAAGCAAATATTAGCGATGTTTCTCTTGCTATTAGCAACAGTACCGCGAGTATTGCCCTTCGTGTAAACGGCTTACAAACGAACTTTACACAATTACAAGGATCACTAACTGGTCTTACTTCCGTAGTTAATAGTAAGGCCAACATCACTGATGTTCAGTCTGCTATCAGTAGTAGCACTGCAAGTATTGCTCTGCGTGTTAACGGCTTACAAACGAACTTTACGCAATTACAAGGATCTCTAACAAACCTAACATCCGTAGTTAACAGCAAGGCTAGTATCACTGATGTTCAAACTGCTATCAGTAATGCTACTGCTAGTATTGCAGTTAGGGTGTCTGGACTTGAGACAAATTATACAAACGTTAATAACAGTTTAACTAATGCAGGTAACTGGATTAACATCGGTAGTAATTCGGCTATTACAAATCTGCAGAGTGCCATCAGCAATAGTACCGCAAGTATCGCTACACAGGTAAGCGGACTACAGACTAACTTCACACAGTTACAAGGATCTTTAACAGGACTTACTTCTGTAGTTGATAGCAAAGCCAGCATTTCCGATGTACAGACTGCTATTAGTAATGCTACTGCTAGCATTGCAACAAGAGTCTCTGGATTAGAAACAGACTACACTAATGTTAATAACAGTTTAACCAATGCAGGTAACTGGATTAACATTGGTAGTAACGCGGCTATTACAAATCTACAGACCGCAATCAGTAACAGTACAGCCAGTATCGCTACACAAGTAAGTGGCTTACAAACAAACTTTACTCAACTAGAGGGTTCATTAACTGGCCTTACATCTGTAGTTGAAAGTAAGGCAAGCATCACCGATGTTCAAACTGCTATCAGTAACAGTACCGCAAGTATAGCATCTAGAACATCTAGTCTAGAAACCAATTTTACAAACGTCAACAATAGTTTAACTAACGTAGGCGCTTGGGCGAATATCAGTAGCAATGCCGCTATTACCAATCTACAGACTGCTATCAGTAATAGTACTGGAAGTTTAGCAACTCAGGTTAGCGGACTGCAAACACAGTTTAACGACCTTTCAAATTCTGTTACTACATTCTCGACTTATACACAAGAAGTTATCAGCATCAGTAACAGTTTTACCAGTGTACTAAGCAGGATCGACAATTTACAAACTTCGTTTGATACATTATCTACAGGTACAGGTGCAACTGTTCAATATGTCGATCAAGCGATCAGTAACAGTACAGGTAGTTTTGCCAGCACATTGGCAACTCTAGGAACAGGGTTTACCAATGTACAGAATAGTTTAACTAACATCAATAACAGTTTAACCAACGTTGGTAGTTGGTCAAATCTGGCTAATAACTCTGCAATAACAGGTATCAGTAACAGCCTAACTAATGTAGGAACCTGGGCAGATATTGCAAACAACCTAGCCGTACTTGGAATAAACAGTAGTCTAACCAACGTAGGTAGTTGGGCAAACTTATCAAGCAATGCTGCAATTACTAACCTGCAAACATCGATTAGCAACAGCACTGCGAGCATAGCGTCTAGCGTTAACACACTACAAACAAACTTTAGCAGTCAACAGGCTCAGATTAATACCTTAACAAATACGTTAACTAACATTAGTAATAGTTTAACCAACGTTGGTACTTGGGTAAATCTGTCCAGCAACGCCGCTATTACCAACTTACAAAATTCTATCAGTGCTAGCACTGGCAGTTTAGCAACCAGTGTAAACGCATTACAGACCAA
>JACCDT011760995.1_pt1 | contig 37504 bp, 29 predicted proteins | sample 7446291 | NCBI WGS metagenome assembly JACCDT01 (sample SAMN15323446, study PRJNA562643) | freshwater metagenome | isolation source: river surface water | place: USA:Blue River Watershed | collected 2017-08-17
ATCTCTTTGTTCTGGGCATAACTTTTATTGCTCCTTTTCTTCTAGGCTTCCATTCCAGTGTCAACTTTAACCGGCAATGGCGAAAGATTTTCAAAGGACTTTTCTGGATTGCATTGCTTTATATCCCATGGGATATACTCAAAACATATTACGGCGTTTGGTCCTTTAACCCTGATATGATTTCAGGTTACTATCTAGCTAATCTCCCAATTGAAGAGGTGCTTTTTTTTGTAGCCACTCCATTTGCTTGTCTATTTTCTTATGCCTGTGTTCAATATTATTGGCCACAAGACATGGCAAAAAATTACGCCATTGGGGCTAAGACTGCTTTAATCTTTCTGATGACCCTATCGCTTCTGGTATTGGCGCAACATCCTACAGCATGGTATACGTCTAGTGCAATTGGTGTGGCCCTTATCATGACCATTCTCGCTTATAGAAAGCTAAACAACCGATCTTTTTTCCTTGGCGTAATTACTTGGATGATATTGCTTCTACCCTTTTACGTATGCAACGGGATATTGACCGGTTTGGAATTTTGGCAATACCCATTTTGGAATTCACATCACGTAGATATCAAAGAAGCCGTTGTTTTGTACAACAACGCAGAAAACGTTGGAATTAGAATTTGGTCCGTTCCTTTGGAGGACTTCTTTTATGGAATCGGATTTTATTGGATTGCGGTGATGAATTGGGAGCGTTAGTGCTTCACTACTTTCACCTCTTTGCCATTGACCCAAGTACTTTCTTTGATCAATTTCCCTTTGCTATCATAATCTGAGCAAACACCATTTTCCTTTCCCTTGGTGTAGTATTGAATCGACTTGATATTACCGCTCTCGTAATAATACACCCACTTTCCATCTTCCAATTGGTTCTTATAATTGCCTTCCCATTGCAATTTTCCATTGGTGAAGTAAACCTCCTCACGCATCATCTTTTGACTCTTGCTGTCAAAATACATCACAACATAAGGTTGACCATTGGGATGTTTTCGCATTACTTCTCTGGTCCAGTTTGGATCTTGAAATGCGAATGATAATACAGCGATGATTACAAGTAAGTACTTCATATTCAAAATAGGTTGACGCAATTACTACGCCAACCTTTTGATATTAGAATTTTACAGTGTCTTTGGTTACGTTTTTGGGTTTCATCGTATCCTGAACAACAGGCTTTGGTCTGGGCGCAGCCTTCGGTGCTTGTTGAACTTCAAATCCCAATCGATTCATTAGCTCCTCACTTGACTTTTTGAATTCCAAAAATTCAGCATTGTTTGGCTCTGCCTTTAACACGGTCTCAATGATACGATCACTTACCTGAACACGGGTTTGAATATCTTGTTCCATGATGACCTGTCTATCATTGTCCAAAGACTCATAGAAATCCAATTCTTGCTGATTCAGTTCAACCAATCGCTTGGCCCATTGAATACCCTTGGTTTTGTCGCCTGCATCAAAATACAACTCAGATAATCTCCAAAGAATTTGAGACTGCTCATGTGGCGCAATATTCTCAGGCATTACAGCCATGCACTTGTCCAATACTTCGATTGCACGTTTCTTATCTCCTTGCTCAATCAATTGCTCGGCCAAGTGAGAGAATTGCAAACGCAAGTTGGTCACCATTCTGCGGTTGTTCTCATCCAAATAGATATTGCCTTTGTCCATGTTGCCAAATTGGAATTTGGTCATCATGTTCTCGTACATGATATTGGCATTAACACCTCCGTCAACGTATGGATTTAATGCTTTCTTGTGCAAGATCGGAGTTAAGCGATAAGCCAAACCTTCCAATTGGAAGTACGGCTCCAATCCCAAATAAGTATCACTTCCGGTAGTTACAGCAAAGTAGACAGGACGATTCCAATCCATGTTGCTCAACAAATCCAAAATCATCATTTGAGATTTGGTCACATAACGGCGAGGTCGGCCACGCTCATCTACCAATTGGAAATTGATGTCGCGAACCAAACTATCTCCTGGATTCATCATGCCGCGGAAACGCTCAGCTGACAATGAATCTACCTTCATCGTCAATCTGTGATTGGGCAAATAGTTCACGTTACGTGTACCAAAATCCAACATGTCTTTTTTGTCATCACTCATCGCAAAGTTCATGGCATCTTTCAAGCGCATGAAACCTTGGGTATCCTTGTTGCTTTGGATGTAAATGATGTCACGCGTTCCTTGACGGTACTTCTGCTCCAACATTTTAAACGGAACTGGCGCACTCTCATAAGCTCTGCGCTTCATTTGATCGATGTACCAATCCGTGTTCAATAAAGACATATTTACAACGCGAACATCTGTACGAATGCCTTCAACTTCTTGTGCATACCACAATGGGAATGTGTCATTATCACCGTTGGTGAAAACAATTGCATTGGGAGCCAAGCTTTGCAAATAGTTGATGGCCATGTCCAAACCAGTGCGACGATTGGCGCGGTTGTGGTCATCCCATCCGTCCTTGGCCATAATGTATGGCACAGGCAGTGTCAATGCGATAATGATCCAAGCCTTGGCAGCTGTGGGCAATTGAACCTTTTGCATGGCCCAAGACAACAACAACCAAATGGCTCCAATCAAAGTAATGAAAATCAAGCTGTACGAAACGCCATGTTCCACACCTGCAACCAATTCAATCACATAAAATGCGATAGAAGCACCACCGGCATAACTCAAAGCTTTACTCAATCCTTTCCACTCCAATTGGGTTGCTGCGTAATACAACGCATAAACACCCAAACCTATCCAAATCGCAAATGCGTAGAATGAACCTGCATAGGCATAATCTCGCTCACGAGGTTGGAAAGGCGTTTGGTTCAGATAAACCAAAATAGCGAATCCAGTTAAGAAGAATAACAATCCCACTACGATGAAGTCCTTGTAGTTTTTGATCAATTGATAAATCAATCCAATCAATCCCAAAACCAATGGAAGGAAGAAAAAGAAATTGCGACCTCTGTTGTTTTTTTCGATGTCGGTAATTTTTTCTTGGTTGCCCAAACGAGCCTCATCCACCATTGGAATTCCGGACATCCAGTTGCCATCAATAAAATCACCCTGTCCTTGGCTATCATCTTGACGACCCGCGAAGTTCCACATGAAGTATCTCCAGTACATCCAGTTGATTTGGTACGACATGAAGTAACGATAGTCCTCAGCAGCGGTAGGCTTCATCTCACTATACAAGCGATCCAAAGAACGCATCATCATGTTCAACTCACCACGTGACTCTGCTTGTTGGCATTGGGCTTCCAATTGTGCAATCTGCGCTTCTTTTCTGCGCACCTTCTCTTCTCCTTGAGGCGTATTCCAATCGTGGAAGTTTGACCACTTCTTGTACTCTTGAATGTGGTTGGGCTGCGAACTGTGCATACGAGGCAAGAAACCTGAAAACTCCTTGCGGTAGTTCACCACTGATTGACGTTTTTCACCTGTCTCCAAATACTCTTGAACCATTTCCAATTTGGCATCCTTGTGAGCCGCCATATATTCTTCTGCTTGGTATTTTTCACGACAAGAAATCACCAATTTGCCTTTTGCATCGCGAACACTGAAAGAAGGAATCCAAACATCCGCACCATCGGAATAAGGATTGGTTACATCCTCAGGGGTATTGAAATATTGTCCGAACAACAAAGGACGATCACCATATTGCTCACGATTCAAGTAACTCAACAAAGCAAACATGTTCTCAGGATTGTTTTCATCCATTGGCGTGTTGGCTTGAGAGCGAACCAAGATCACAGCAAATGTGGTATATCCAATAATCGCCATGGCGATACCCAAAACCAAAGTATGGGCAGCCAACATGGCCTTTTTCTTGAAATACCAAAGACCAAAACTGATCAAAGCGGCAATCACAATCAAATAAAATACAACACCCGAATTGAATCCAAGACCGAAACCATTCACGAACAACTTCTCCATGGCGGCAGCAGCTTTAACGAAGTAAATGATGATACCAGTTTGCATGATGGTCAACAATCCCAATGAAATCAAGAAAGTATAAATCATTCCCTTGATGGTGACGTCGTACTTTTTGAAATAATAAACAAAACAAATGGCAGGAATCGCAAGAAGGTTCAATAAGTGAACACCGATTGAAAGTCCCATCAAATAGGCAATCAATACCAACCAACGCAACTCATTGTCTTCCTTGGTTACCATGGACTCCCATTTGAGAATGGCCCAAAACACCAAAGCCGTGAACAACGAAGACATCGCATAAACCTCACCCTCAACAGCACTGAACCAAAAGGTATCACTGAATGTGTAGATTAAACCGCCAATCATTCCAGAACCCAATACAGCCCACATTTTTCCTTTGTCAGTCTCCGCTTGCGCACCTGCCATCTTTTTAGCCAAATGTGTAATGGACCAGAATAAAAACATAATGGTCGCTCCTGAGCTCAATGCCGACAAGAAGTTCACCATAAATGGAACCTGAGATGGATCCACAAATGCTGAGAACAAACGCGCAATCATCATGAACAAAGGCGCTCCGGGAGGATGACCTACTTCCAACTTATAAGCTGAAGCGATAAACTCACCACAGTCCCAAAAAGGCATGGTTGGTTCAAGGGTTAAAGTATAGACGACGGTAGCAAGGATAAACATTGCCCATCCCAAAATGACATTGAGTTTGTTGTATGACATAATTTTCAAAAAGTACGATGGCGAAGATACGCGATTTCACCTCACAATTTCACTATTCGCTGGGTCGATTCGAATCCCGTTTTGGTGGTTGTTTTTAACATCCAAAATCCACTTGGAACCGTGCTGGTGTCTATCCTCAAAGCTTCAGCGTTTTCTCCAATTAAAACCACCTGACCACTCAATGAAATCAATTGATAAGTTGCAATTGCATTGGGTAAAACAATGTAACCATCAAAAGGATTGGGATAAACTTGAATTTCATTTGAAAGACTTTCATTTACACCAACGAAACAGCTGCCTAACTCCAATTCAAAAGTATCCCATTGGGTATAGTCCATCGGAGACAATAGACCACTAATCACAGAATCCGCCAAATTCCATTGGTAGTCCAAATAGGTTGCTCCCCAAGTAGATTCATCCAACCAAGTATTCAAACTGTAACAAGTTAAAGGCAACGGTATGCACACAGAATCAGACACCGAAGGCCACGCATCATTCACATACAATGTGCCCTGTGCCAATTGGATTCCGTTGATGGAGACCACATTCCAATACAATGTATCTGGACTGAAGAAAGGCGGTACCGTCAAATAACTAGCATCCACACTAAGGTTCAACCATTCACCATCACAATTGGGAGCAGTGCAATCAGCGTTCAACGAAAAGAAAACATCGCGACCAAAACAAGATTCAACGTAAAAACTCTCTTGAGTTTCAAATTGCAGGGGTTCAACCAAGTCGACAAAGAAATTCGTATCCGCGAGAGGTGTCGGAGCACACAGATGTATTTGATAGCAATCGTCCGCTAGGCAGTAATTCAAATCCACCACAGGATTAGCATTGGTGAAATTTAAAGATTCCATCACCAAAAAAGTATTGTCATCGTTTACTAATGTCATGGTAACAGAACCCGGACCTTGCAAATCCAAAACGGATGAAAGCCCAATAAAAACCTCTTGGCAACTGATACAATCTACGGTTAAGGTATCCCAAAAGGTTATTGGTAAATTCTGTGGACAACCTTCTGGTCCTGCAGGAAAGTAGGTGGCAATAACTTCGTGTAGTCCGTTTTCCCAATTAACAGTAATCTCCGAGAATCCATTATTCATAGGCATTCCATCAATTTGCCATTCCACCAGTCCGGGAACTGGTACATCAAAATGAATGTAATAATCTTGACACGTCAAAGGTTCGATAACCAGTGCCGAAGGGCAATCCCAACTCGAATCACAATTGATATTGATTGGTACATTTAAGATATAGGCAGGTCCACATCCAGACACATCAACTGTGGCAAGCACATTATAAAAGCCATTCTGGGTGTAATTGTGCAATTGATAATTGCCCATAGGATCATTGGATGTATCCCCAAAGTCCCATGATACGTTTCCAAAACTCGCATCCACATAAAAAGAATACGAATCACAATCCAACATCTGAGACTGAACTTGACTAGGACAAGGAATTGTGCAGCAAAATGTTGCTTGAATCAACCCGTTCTCTAGGGTGTAATTTGAAAATTGCAATGGAGCTCCCAATGCCCAGATTTGAAAATCAAAGCTATTATCAGCAGGCCAAGTTGATGCATCTATGGTTATAGACAAATTGCAACCGGCCGTCATACACAAAGTATCAATTTGCTCGGTGTTGTTAATGTCAAAACTTGCACTCCCCGACCCCACAGACAAACCTGCTACGTTGACATTGTAGTATATCGCTGAGGGCCCACCGGCAGTGACGTTGGACTGAAAATGCAAAACATAATCAATGCATTCCTGCGCTTGAGAAAGCACCGCAAACAAAGACATTAAAAAAATAAAAATAGCTCTCTTCATTGTAGGATAAGTTACCGAGTAAAAGTAAAACAATATTCATGGGCATGACGGCGAGATCTGTTAAATAAAAAAGGGAGACCGAAGTCTCCCTTTTCAATATTCACATTTGACTTTTATGCCATTCTAGACTTCAATTCTGCATCAATTGCATCCAAGAAATCTTCTGTGTACATGTAATGCTCTGGTTGTACTTTATCACCATGGATACAAACGGCCAAATCTTTGGTCATTTTTCCTGACTCAACCACATCTACACAAACGGTTTCTAAAGTTTTAGCAAAACGAATCAAATCTTCATTGCCATCCAACTTACCGCGGAAAGCCAAACCTTGCGTCCATGCAAAAATGGAAGCAATGGGATTGGTTGATGTTTTCTTTCCTTGCTGATGCTGGCGATAGTGACGGGTCACTGTACCATGCGCTGCTTCAGCTTCCATGGTCTTTCCATCTGGTGTAATCAACGCTGATGTCATTAATCCCAAAGAACCAAATCCTTGCGCAACGATATCCGATTGAACATCTCCATCATAGTTTTTACAAGCCCATACAAAACCACCGTCGCTCTTCAAACAATAAGCGACCATATCATCAATCAAACGGTGCTCATACGTGATTCCAGCCGCTGCAAACTTTTCAGTGTATTCCTTTTCATAAACTTCTTGGAAAATATCTTTGAAACGACCATCATAGGCTTTCAAAATGGTATTCTTCGAAGAGAAATACAAATTCCAATTGCGCATCAAAGCTTGGTTGAAACAAGAACGAGCGAATCCATAGATACTTTCGTCTGTATTGTACATGGCCATGCCTACTCCATCTCCTTGGTAGTTGTAAATGTCCCATGTTTTGGCTTCACTACCATCTTCTGGTGTAAAGGTCATGGTCAACTTACCCTTTCCCTTGATAACAGTATCTGTCGCGCGATATTGGTCACCAAAAGCATGACGACCAATGTTGATGGGCTTTGTCCATCCTGGCACCAAACGAGGAACATTAGAACAGATGATTGGCTCACGGAAAACAGTTCCTCCAACAATATTACGGATTGTACCATTGGGCGACTTCCACATTTTCTTCAAACCAAACTCCTTCACACGAGCTTCATCAGGTGTAATGGTTGCGCACTTTACTGCAACATTGTATTTTAAAGTTGCTTCCGCAGCGTCAACAGTAACTTGGTCATCTGTTGCGTCACGGTTTTCCATTCCCAAATCAAAATACTTGATGTCCAAATCCAAGTATGGGAAAATCAACTTATCCTTGATGTGTTTCCAAATGATACGGGTCATTTCATCCCCGTCCATCTCAACGATGGGATTGGCAACTTTAATTTTATTCATGGTGCAAATATTTATGTAATGATTAAGCGATTTCGCGACCAGCAAAGAAGAAAGATCCTTCGATTGCTGCATTCTCGTCAGAGTCAGAACCGTGAACTGCGTTAGCTGCGATGCTCGTAGCAAACATAGCACGGATGGTTCCAGGCTCAGCTTTGGTTGGATCTGTAGCTCCGATTAAGTTACGAAAAGATTCTACAGCATTGTCTTTTTCCAAAATAGCCGCAACAATTGGAGCGCTGCTCATGTACTCACACAATTCGCCATAGAAAGGGCGCTCAGCGTGAACTGCATAAAATTTTTGAGCATCTTCTAAGCTCAATTTGGTCCATTTCATCGCTTTGATGGTGAAACCAGATTCGATGATTTTATCGATAATTTTTCCTGTGTTACCAGCAGCTGTTGCATCTGGTTTGATCATGGTGAAAGTTCTGTTTGACATGCTAATTAATTTATTGAGCGGCAAATTTACGAAGACATTACCTTTGCGAAAAATCATTTTGCAATGAATCAAGTAGTTATGACCAGTCAGTTGGCCATGGAATGGGAAAACCAGTATGGCGCTCACAATTATCACCCACTTCCAGTAGTCCTTGACAGAGGCGTTGGCGTTCACGTATGGGATGTGGAAGGCAAGCAATATTTGGATTTCCTTTCTGCATATTCAGCGGTGAACCAAGGTCATTGCCACCCTCGTATCATTAATACGTTCATTGAGCAAGCTCAAAAATTGACACTCACATCACGTGCTTTTTACAACAGCAAATTGGGTGAGTACGAAAAATACATCACTGAATTCTTCGGATACGATAAGGTTTTGCCCATGAATACCGGTGTTGAAGGCGGTGAAACTGCTGTAAAATTGGCCCGCAAATGGGGGTACAATGTAAAAGGCATTGCTGACAACGAGGCGCAGATGGTTTTTGTAAATGGAAACTTTTGGGGTCGCACGTTGGCTGCTATAAGCTCAAGTGATGATCCATCCAGCTATGCCGGATTTGGTCCATACATGAGCGGTTACTTGAGAATTCCTTACAACGATTTGAATGCGTTGGAGGAAGTGTTAAAGAACAATCCCAATGTTGCAGGTTTCATGTTCGAACCTATTCAAGGCGAAGCCGGTGTAGTGGTTCCGCATGATGGGTATTTGAAGGGTGTCCGCGAATTGTGCACCAAGTACAATGTATTGATGATTGCAGATGAGGTGCAAACGGGATTGGCGCGTACGGGTAAAATGTTGGCTTGTGATCATGAAGATGTAAAACCCGATATTCTCATTTTAGGAAAGGCACTTTCAGGAGGCGTAATGCCCGTCAGCGCTGTATTGGCCAATGACGAAATCATGATGACCATAAAACCTGGAGAGCACGGATCAACATATGGCGGAAATCCATTGGCATGTGCCGTTGCGATGGAAGCGCTTCAAGTATTGAAAGATGATAAAATGGCCGAGAATGCTGAGATGTTGGGTCAACAGTTCAGACAAGCCATGGAAGATTTGAAAGCCAAAACGGATAAGATTGTTTTGGTTAGAGGACGTGGATTGTTGAATGCCATTGTCATTAGTGACCACGAAGATTCACATAAAGCTTGGGACATTTGTGTTCGCATGGCGAAATTGGGATTGTTGGCCAAGCCTACCCATGGAAATATCATTCGTTTTGCACCACCTTTGTGTATCAATGCCGAGCAGATGCGTGAGGCGATTGCGATCATCGAGCAGGCGATTTTGAAGGGATGAAGTGATGAAGTGATGAGGGGATGAGGGGAAAGGATTTTGGTATTCATTTTCATTCTATTTCACATTCTCTTTCTGTTTCCGCATTGCGTCCTTCGCGTGAACTTTGCGCACTCTGCGTTAAAACAACAATAGAAAGCGCGCTTTGTACATGCAAAAAGAGAAGGGTAGAAAAAAGAATGAAAATGAGAAAGAGAAAGAGAATGAATATTACTAGACACTCATCACTCTTTCACCAAAGTCAACACCTCGTTTCCAACTTTCAAGAAATACATGCCGCTGGATAAACCTGCAACAGAGATCTCTTGATTGCCTTCTGAAGTGAGTAAATGTGAGTGAACAACTTGCCCTTGTTGATTATAAATAGCAATCAACTGTCCCGCGACAAAGTTACCCTTCACCGTAATCACATCAATTGATGGATTCGGATAAACAGCTAAAGAAACCTGATTTAATTCGGTAACGCCATTGGGGGCATCTTGCGTGTTGAATGCCCAAGGTCCAACCCAAGCGCCATAGTTACTTCCATCGTTAGTGGCGCGAACTTTCCAATAATACGTTGTGCCGGGTAGCAAATTCGTAACAGTCTTGGCACTGGTTGTTGTATTGAAAGTAACTGGCGAAATGGCAAAGTCTACATCGGTTCCCAACATCATTTGGTAACCCGTAACACCCAGATTATCAGTCCAATTGAAATTCACACTTGCATAAGCCACATTGCTGGCATTATTCATTGGCGTAGACAAAGAAAACGATGTCAAGCCTACGGTTGTAAATTTCCATGGCCCTACAAAAGCCCCCCAATTGGTTCCATCGCCCGCTCTAACTCTCCACCAATAGGAAGTAGCAGGTTCAACATTGGTCAAAACACCACCTAAAGTACTGACTTGTCCCGAAGAAATGACATTATTGAAATTGACGTCTGTCGCTACTTCTACCTCATATACAGAAGCTCCATATGCCTCAGTCCAAGTCAAATCAATGGTTGCAAAATTCTGATTGATGCTATTGTTTGCAGGAGCAGACAAATCAAAAACATCAAGCTGAGGAATCCCATTGCCCAAATATCTGCACAAAGCGATGTCATTGCCACTATAACCAACACATACAATCTTGTTGTCATTCTGCACCACGACATCCCAACACTCATTCAGCAAATTGCCATTAAAGCTGGTTTGAACTCTACCATCAGAATCAAAATCATAATCGGCCTGCAAGTCGCCTGGAGCAAGTAATCTCAAGGTTCCAAAGTTCTTTGACGTCAAGGTTCCTGCAGAGCCTGCCAATACGTATTTGCCTTCCATATCTCTTGTCATGGCGTAGGAGACATCTATATCCGTGCTGACGTAATAGTTAGAAGACGTATTGGAAATGGTTCCCAAATTGGAAATAGTGAGGATTCTAAAATCATTGCTTCCCAAGTACGATCTCGTACCAGCAATGATCATATCCTGATTGGCATTCAAATCAAGTGAATATGCATAATATGATCCACCGGTCTCCGAATAAGCCAATACACCATCCGTTGAAAAAGTGTTGTCCAAAGTTCCATTGGACAAAACGCGACAAGTCCAAAACTCCGAACTGATTGAAGTACTAACCAATTTTCTCCAACCCGCCGCAGATATTTTCCCATTGGCCGCAACCTCCAAATCTTCCACCATGATAGACCTTTGCAAATCACCTGCTGAAACCGTCGGTGCCAAAATTCCGGTTGTATTAAATGTAGAATCAATTGTTCCATCTTCATTGTATCTCGCAATGATGGGCAATGCTATGTTGGATGTACTTGCACTTTGTCCACCCAAAATCAATTTACCTGTCAAGGCATGCTGCTTAATCACCTTCACCTCATCTTGCTGTCCGCTTACGAAATCAGTCAACACTTTTCCATTCGTTCCAAAACTTACATCAATGATTCCACTTGCATCCAACCTAATCATCGCTGCATTCTTATTCACGCCATCATCACTGCTTCCTGCCAAAATAATTCTACCCACCGCATCCACAATCATGCTGTGTGCAATGTCATCGCTTCCCAATTGGACATCGATGATTGTCTTTCCGTTGTCTCCAAAGCCACTGTCTAAAGTTCCATTCTCTAAATAACGAGCAACCAAAAAATCCTTACCTGTAGCTGAAAACTGAGCATATCCTGCTATTAAAATCTTTCCGTCTGATTGCAAAAACACCGCTTTGGCCTCCTCGATTGAAGAAGAGAAAGAAGTCACAACTTTCCCAGCATTTCCGAAACTCGTATCCAAGGATCCGGCAGGCTGTGCCCACAAAACCTGAGTTGAAATCAAAAAAACAATTGCACTAAAAAAACTTTTCATTTTACCAAAACTTTACTGATTTACAATCCAATCTGAAATATATCTACTGATATAAGGGGCAAAATAACGATTGATGTGGTGACCATCGTTGTATTTAACACTATCCTGCAAATTTACCATATCCCAATAAGGCACATTCATTTCCACTGTCAAAGATTTAATACGCCTATCAAATTGATAAAAATGATTTTGCTCCAATTGATAAAACTCTTTTGAGATTGGCAAACGAACCAAATACACTTTCCCTTTTTGGGTCAGTTGAGCTATTAACATTTTCAAAGAAGACCATCGATATTCTGAAAATTCATACTGCTCGATTTCGGACTGCTTGGCCGCCAACTTTCTGGCCTTTCTTTCATCAATTCTGCTTTGCGCCGTATCCCGAATAATTTCCAACCAACCATCTTCATGGGTAATGGACAAACTTCCTTTTTTATAATAATCCCAAATCAAATGCATCCAACCATAGTTGTAATTGTGATACAGAAATGCCAAGTTCATTTCGCCCGTAAATGACGAAAGTTGATTCAAATAATTCTGTTGATCATGCGCCAAAGGATATAGACTCTCCTCCCCTTTCTTGGTCGAAACAGACCAAGGATCTACCGTTACAATGAAAATACCGTCCTTGCTTTCTGGATCTAATTTCTTCATGATGGCTTGGTTATATACATCTCCATACTTCGACAATGACCCATTGAAAGCAAAATTGAAAAAATTCTTATCTAGGTTTTTATTCAAAACTTGAGGCTGAATAGCTTGGGATGCGCGCGAAGTTCCAATGATCAAATTCTTCTGTGCAGGCCCAACACATTTGTTATAATCCAAAACATTGTGGGGTGAAATAAAATACAAAGACAATGTGTGCATCCCTACAATGAAAAGCAATACAAATAGCAGCTTGAGTATGTTTGATATTCTGCTAGAAATGCGCATACAATGTTCCTACATTTTTAAACTCGCCCCATGTCATCAAGGCCAGCAACAAAGCGATATACAACATCCACCTTACTGCAAATTTCCTTTTGGCAATATCCAATCCAAACAGACTATTTCTATTCCACCACTCTATCCATAAAAATCCAACAATCAAACAAAGAAAAATCAAATTCGAAAATCCTGAGAAAACTCCATTGACGTTGAAAGAACTTAATTGCACGTGCTCAACATGAAGCACAAAGTCATTCCAACTTGCACTAGAGAATATCAAGGCTGTGGTGGACATCAACAAGAAAAACGGCAATATCATGAGTCTATCCAAAGCCAGTGATTTCTTTTTGGCTTGAGCCAATCTCTCGCTCCAATTCCATTTCAATAAAATGGGTAAAAAATACAAACCTTGAATCAATCCAAATGCAATGTAATTGGATTCCAATCCATGCCACAATCCCACTACTAAAAAAGACAACACAATTGCCAAGGCAATCCCTTTTTTTCCAAAGGATCGCAAATGAAAAGTCAATGGCGTGAACAAGTAATCCAGTATCCACTGTGTGAAAGAGATGTGCCAACGCTGCCAAAATTCCCTGACTTGGTTGGTGAACAATGGAAATTTAAAATTTTGAATCAATTCAATTCCAAATAACCATGAAATGCCAAGCACAAAATTGGAATAACCAGAAAAATCTGCGTAGATGTAAATAAAATTAAATACACCTCCCAACAATATACCTGACAGCGTTGGATTATCTGTCCAAAGCATCAAATAAAAAGCATGTGCAAGCGGTGCGACGGTCCATTTGGCAAAAGCTCCCCACAGTATATACCGCAGACCTTGGATAAACTTTGCATCATCAAACTTTAACTCATTTACTTTTCGCAATTGCCCATCAAAATCTTCCCATTTTTCGACAGGACCTGAAAGCATTTTTGGAAAGTAAACCGTGTAAACCAAATAATTCAAAGTTCCTGGTATTTCCTCCCAATCCTCTTGCCTTACCCGAACCCAAGAGGCAATGTGCTGAAAGGTATAAAAACTCAAACCCAAAGGCAAAATCCAATCACCTGCCCAATGACTCCACGACGCTCCACCAACCTTGTACAAGAGGAGAAGAAGCGCATTGGCAACCACTCCCAAAATCGCCCAACGCTCTCTGACCTTTTCCTTTAATACCCACCGCAATAAAGTAACATTGAGTATCCCCGAAATTGACACGAACAACATTGCTGTTGTATTCCCCCACAAAAAAAGAAAACTTGAAAAAAGTAAAATCCAAATACGCCATTTTCTGTACGTTCCATCCAACGACCAAAAGCAAATCAAAGAGATGAGCAATAGTCCAGCAAATGAAATTGAATAGTACTCCATGATCCTTTAATTATTGACGTGGCCACAAACAATCTTGTCCGTCTGTGATCATGTGCAGAACCAGACCCAATCCCCAAATCCTTGTAGGACGGTAAAACAACATCGCGACATACATTCCAATTGCTGGCCATGTATGCAAGGGATGAAATCCAATACTGCAGCGGCAGGGATCAAACATTGGAGTAGCCAAGAGATGATCCAAATCTACCAACATGGTGGAGATCAAAATCAGATAAACCTTCACAAAAGACTCACCTTTCCAACGCAGTGCAATGAAGATGGGGAAAACAAAATGCAATCCGTAATGAATACTTGTGCGGAGTATTTCCATGGATTATGGACGAATCAACTTTCCTGTTTGTTTCTTCTGGCCGCATGTTGAAACATAGAAATACGCACCACTCGGAAGATTTAAGCAGGAAACATAAGAGGTGTTTTTCCAACTGCCAACCAAAGCGCCTTGCGCGCTATATAATTCGATACTTGCAATTGGCTCATTGGACTGCCAAAGCCAACCTTCCGATGCATAAGCTACTGCAACCAACGAGTTTTGATTGTAGGCTATACCCGCACTTGCGCAGGGAAAATTGAGAACACAGGTATCCTGATCGTAAACAAAGAATATCTGACCCGTTTCAAAATCACCCGAGACAACTGCAGGGTGATAAACTTGTGAAGTCCCTCCTATTTGCCCAAAATATTCCATTTGGCCAATAGCAACTGTATCGCCAGCGGCATTGATCATCAGCGACACATAGGGATAGTTGATAAAATCACTGGTGGTGCCTTCAAAATCCAAATTGACATTCCATTGATTATTGATTGAATCCAAGGTAACCTCAGTCACGCAAAATGAAGCGCAAGGAATACTACTTTGCGCTTGCAAAAAAAATGGCATCACAATGGCCAGAAAAAATATGTATTTATTCATCGTTCAAATATAATTAAACACAATGACACAATCACCCAAAGACGCTTGGAATCAGCGATACAATGAAGAAGGTTTTGCATATGGTCATGAGCCCAATGATTTTTTGAGACAACATATTCATTTATTCCCAGAAAAAAGTAAGATACTATTTGTAGCTGAAGGAGAGGGCCGTAATGCTGTATATGCAGCTAAGATGGGGCATGAGGCGGTAGCATTCGACATTAGTGACGCGGGAAAAATCAAGGCTGAAAATTGGATGCGACTATGCAAAACACAAATTGAGTATCATGTTGCTGATCTTACTGATTTCGATTTTGGCGACCAACAATGGGATGGAATTGTTTTCATTTACAGCCACTTCCCAAAACCCATGCAAACATTGGGGCTACAGAAATCCATTCAAGGATTAAAATTAGGGGGGCTCTTCCTCATGGAGTGCTTTTCTGAAAAACATCTGGAATATCGCCACCTCAGTAATGTTGGAGGCCCCGCAGATATTGCATTGCTTTATTCTGGACAATCCATCCAAAAAACCTTTGATTCATTTGAACAACTTTACTTTTCAGAGGAGATCATTGAACTTCAAGAAGGAAAGTACCATCAAGGTACGGGTGCCGTGGTCCGAGGAATTTTTAGAAAAGTTTAATATCGTTCATCACGAATCCGATTCATCTTTGCCCAAAATCAGACATATGAAAACAGCATTGATCACCGGAGCATCATCAGGAATTGGAAAGGAACTAGCAACCTGCTTTGCAAAAGATGGAATTCATCTTGTGCTAACCGCGCGAAATACAGCTGAGCTTGAAAAAATTGCTTTTCCTTTGAAGCAAAACTATGGCATCCAGATTCATATATTCTCTTGTGACCTCTCTGCGTCTGAAGGTGCCGAAAAACTGTTTGAATTCTGCCAGACCTCGGGCGTTCAAATTGACTATTTGATTAACAACGCAGGATTCGGCGACACTGGTTTATTTGAGCAAACAGATTGGCAAAAAAACGAACAAATGATTCAGCTCAATATCACATCGCTGACGCATTTGTGTAGACTGTTTATCCCTAAAATGAAGGCAGCCGGTTTTGGAAAAATCTTGAATGTCGCTTCCACTGCTGCATTTCAACCAGGACCAACCATGGCGGTTTACTTTGCAACCAAGTCCTATGTACTCCATTTTTCTGAAGCGTTGAACAATGAATTGGAAGGAACTGGAATATCCGTCACTACACTTTGCCCAGGTCCCACGGAAACAAATTTTGCGAACGCAGCCGGCTTTAAGTCTGATGGTATTTTTGACAACAAAAAGAAATTCCCATCCGCTCAAGATGTAGCTGAATTTGCATATAACGCCTTAAAGAAAGGAAAAACCGTGGCTATACATGGAACCGTCAATTATATCCAAGCCAATGCGAGTCGTTTCTTCCCAAGAAATTGGGTGGTAAAGATTACCCGTTGGATGATGAGTTAATTCTCGGAATACACTATTTTCGCTACTCCAAAATTATAGATGAAAACGAAGTACATTGACTTTGTTGAACAGCAGTTCAACTGGCCACAAGAGGAATTTAAAATGGAAAATGAGGAACTCGAGTTCCATGGTATTCCATTGATGGATTTGGTGCGCAAATATGGAACACCATTAAAGTTTACTTATTTGCCAAAAATTTCGGACAATATCCAAAGGGCTAAAAAATGGTTCAACAACGCGCGAACTGAATTGAATTACGAGGGCGATTACCACTATTGCTATTGTACCAAGTCTTCTCATTTTCGTCATGTATTGGAGGAAGTGCTCAAGAACAATGTGCATCTTGAAACATCTTCAGCATATGATATTGATCTTATCCGTCGTTTAGCCACGATGAAGAAATTGAACAAAAATCAATGGATCATTTGCAACGGTTTTAAAAAAGAGGAATACGTGCAGCGAATTCTGGATCTTCGCGCAGATGGATATGAGAATGTTGTTCCCATCATTGACAATAGCTACGAATTGGAAAAATTCAAAGAGCAATGTGAAGAGACCATGAAAATTGGAATTCGTATTGCATCTGAAGAAGAGCCAAAATTTGAGTTTTACACTTCTCGTTTAGGAATAGGATACAAAAACGTAAAGCGTTTTTATCAAAAATACATCGCAGATGATTCGCGATTTGAAGTAAAAATGCTTCACTTCTTTATCAACTCCGGAATCAAAGACACCGCATACTATTGGAATGAACTTCAAAAATGTTTGAAGGTTTATTGCGAATTGAAACAAGTTTGTCCATCACTCGACAGTTTGAATATTGGAGGCGGTTTCCCAATCAAAACATCATTGGCATTTGAATTTGACTATCAGTACATCGTTACTGAAATTCTAAATCAAATCAAGGCTGCGTGTGAATATGCGGAAGTGCCTGTTCCACATATCTACACAGAATTTGGTTCGTTCACGGTAGGTGAATCTGGTGGTGCTTTATTTAAAATCTTGCATCAGAAAGACCAGAATGATCGTGAAAAGTGGAACATGATTGATTCCTCATTCATGACTACCCTGCCCGATACTTGGGCCATCAATCGCCGTTTCATTATGTTGCCCCTGAACAACTGGAAAGAAAATTACGAACGTGTATTCTTGGGCGGTTTGACCTGTGACAGTGATGACTACTACAATTCAGAGCAGCACATCAACGCCATCTACATGCCCAAATTTTATCCAGACCAAGACCAATACATTGGTTTCTTTAATACGGGAGCATATCAAGAAACGTTGGGCGGATTTGGAGGTATTCACCATTGCTTGGTTCCATCCCCACGTCACATTTTAATAGAAAAGGATACCAAAGGAAAATTGCGCTATCGTGAGTTTAGTCATGAACAGCGACCCAAAGAGGTGTTGGAAATTTTAGGCTATTACGATTAATGTCCAGAGATCATTTTTTCAAGTTACTCTTTTATATCATTGGCATAGCTGTGCTGGTGCTTCTTAAACCCTTGTACACCCAACTCACACAATTCACCAATATTCCCGAGTTGTTTGAGCACACCTTGTACAGAGTTTTCATAGGTTTTCTCATTCTAGAAGCGGCCAAGCAAGCCATTCTTTTGACTTACAAGCCAGAAGATCCCAATCGTAAGAAAGACAATTTCACCATCGGCATCAACCACATTTCGAAAATCATTTATGGTCTGCTTCTCACCGCATTGGTAATGTCCTTGCTCAATATCAGTATCAAAGAAGCGTTGACCACGCTATCACTAATTGCAGCTGCTCTGGTGGTGATGACAAAAGACTACATCTCCAATGTCATCAATGGAATGTACATGACGTTTACTCGAGTTGTCAATATTGGGGATCAGGTTTCCATTGGTGGTTCGAGAGGGAAAATATTGGACATTACCCTTACCAATGTTCACATTGTGAATGAGGATGACGACATTATTTTCATTCCCAATACAAAAGTTTTCTCGGAAGAAATCATCAACTACACCCGACGTGATTTAAAGAAAAGTGCTATCGATTTTCAGGTAGCAGCACACACGCCACATGACATAGCTCAGTTAGAGCAACAGTTATGGGAACATTTGGGTGAATGGCAATCGCAAATTATTGAAGATACCTTCACAATTAAAACGGTAAATATCAAAGCAGAATACACCGATTGCAAATTGCATTACATCTTGAAAGACCCGCTAGACAAGCAAACTGACACTTCGATAAAGCGCGTTTTAAAGCGCAAATTGGTCACTGTTTTGTACCAATAAATTTCATCATTTTTTTTTTTTAAAATTTCTTTCAAAACTTTTTTGAGTTTCCCTTTGTGTGTTCATCTTTGTGCGCAGATTACAATTCTTAAAGGACCCAATAAATCAAATGAAAAAATTCAGCAGCATTCGCGAATTCATGGAGAGTCAATACCTCCATTTCAACGCCGCCAGTATGGTAGACGCCGCCAAAGGTTATGAGCAACACCTTACAGAGGGCGGAAAAATGATGATTACCCTAGCAGGCGCAATGTCAACTGCAGAATTGGGGATTAGTCTTGCCGAAATGATTCGTCAAGGTAAGGTGGATATTATCTCTTGCACGGGAGCCAATCTTGAAGAAGATTTGATGAATTTGGTTGCGCATGACCATTATCGTCGTGTACCCAATTACCGTGACTTAACGCCACAAGAAGAGTGGGATTTGTTGGAGCAAGGATTGAATCGCGTTACTGATACGTGTATTCCGGAGGAAGAAGCATTTCGTCGTTTGCAAAAACACATCCACGCGATTTGGAAGGATGCCAATGACAAAGGAGAAAGATATTTCCCACATGAGTTCATGTACAAGATGTTGTTGAGTGGTGTTTTAGAACAATATTACCAAATCGACCCCAAGAACTCTTGGATGTTGGCAGCAGCGGAAAGAAACCTTCCGATCATTGTTCCAGGATGGGAAGACAGTACGATGGGTAACATTTTCGCTTCGTATTGCATCAAAGAAGAATTGAAACCTACCACAATGAAAAGTGGTATTGAATACATGATGTGGTTGGCCAAATGGTACACCGACAACAGCAGCGGTAAAGGAGTTGGATTCTTCCAAATTGGTGGAGGTATTGCTGGTGACTTCCCAATCTGTGTTGTTCCAATGTTGTACCAAGACATGGAAATGCATGATGTGCCATTCTGGTCTTACTTCTGTCAAATCTCAGACAGCACAACTTCTTACGGTTCGTATAGCGGTGCTGTTCCCAATGAGAAAATCACATGGGGTAAATTGGACATTACTACACCCAAATTCATCATTGAAAGCGATGCTACCATTGTCGCTCCATTAATCTTTGCTTGGTTATTGAATCAATAATATTGATCGTTAAGTGATATGAAAAGAATTATTAAAGACTACAAAACCATTTCTCAAGAGCATGCCGATCTCATTGCTCAGCACTTCCCCAATGGATTCGAAAATGAAAACTTAATTTCATTTACAACCCCAAAAGGAGAGTTTATTAAAGCGCTGGAGATAAGAACAGAGGACACCATTTATCTTTTTAAAGTGGACAAAAACATGCAAGTGGACAACGAAGAAGAGAACGAAGGCGTAGGTGCAGATTCTTCATTTGATTCATTCAAAGGAGATGATTCTGGATCTGACGACGATGATGACGACGATGATGATGACAACGATTCTTCGGATGATTCAGACGATGAAGAAGATGAAGATTAATATTCCATTTTAAGGTCTCCAATTGGAGACCTTATTTTTAAAAGCAACTTTCCAACATATGCAATCGTCTATTAAAGACAACCCAATTCCAATGAAAAAATTAGTCCTCTTATTCTTGACCATCCTTGCATTCGCCAATTCCGGAAATGCCCAATGTATTGACGCGTCTTTGATCGATCCAAATGCGTTGTGTCCCATGATATGGATGCCTGTTTGTGGTTGTGATGGTGTAACATATGGCAACGATTGTGAAGCTACCAATTTTGGCGGTGTTACTTCTTGGACCGATGGTGAATGCCCCATTGATACTACACAAATTGAATGCATGACCATTCCCAGCGGCGTTAACTTTGGTCTTTGCGACATGTACTTGGGCATTGCCAATACAGACAGTGGATGTGTTTCTATTTCAGGCTGTGGATCGATCGGATCCGATGGCATTGATTATGCGGGATACTTTTACGGATCTACTTGGGAATGTGCTTCGGCTTGCATGGAAGATACTGTAGTTGTTCTTCCCTGTTACAATGATAGCCTCATCAATTGGGCTGTAGATTGTGTGGCCGACTACGAACCCGTTTGTGGTTGTGATGATCACACGTATTGGAATGCTTGCGAAGCCGAATATCACTTTGGTGTAACATCATGGATGGTTGGACCTTGCCAAGCTTTCTGCACACCAATCCCTGCAGGTGTCACCTTTGGCGAATGCGCGATGCCTTTGGGTATCGTTCAAACAGATAGTGGCTGTGTGTACTTGTCAGGATGTGGATCGATCGGAAGCGATGGGTTTGATTATTCCGGTTACTTCTATGATTGGATGGAAGAGTGTGAAGCGGCATGCGGTTCTGTTTCGGTAAAAGAAAACAATACACTGCAATTGTTGTCTGCCAATCCAGTGAACGAAATATTGGTGACATCAGCTTCAGTGACTCGTATTGAAATTTACAATTCTGTTGGCAAATTGATTCTAACATCTAATCAGAATCAAACCAACGTAAGTTCGATTCCCAGCGGATTGTACATTGTCAAAGTTTTTGGAAATGGTAACGCCAAAGTGCAGCGCATCATCGTGCAGCACCAATAGAAGTTTTAGTAGGCATTTTTTTCACCGCGAATCATGTTCAAAATTGTTTTGAATATGATTCGTAGGTCGAGAAGCAAAGACCAATTCTCGACATACCAAATGTCCGCCTCTACCCGTTTTTCCATATCCGAAACTTGTTTGGTCTCACCGCGGAAACCATTCACCTGCGCCCATCCGGTAATCCCAGGCTTTGCAAAGTGACGAACCAAAAATTTAGAAACACGTTGACGATAATCTTCCGTGTGTTTCAACATATGAGGACGTGGACCAACAACGGACATCTCTCCTTTCAATACATTTAAAAACTGCGGCAGTTCATCCAAATTGGTTTTACGCAAGAATCGCCCCATTGAAGTTATTCGCACATCATTCCATGTGGCCTGAACCTTATCTGCATCTGGATTGACCTTCATGGTCCTGAACTTCCAACACCAAAATGAATTGCCCTGCTCTCCCGTGCGCTCTTGTTTGAAAAAAATGGGGCCTCTCGATGACAACTTAATGAGCAATGCTACGATTGGAAAAACAGTAGGCATTAAGACAAGAAGAGCCAATACAGAGAAAACAATGTCAAACCCACGCTTAACAATTCGATTGAAAGGAATCTGAAGCGGTTCAGGGCGCAATGTAGCAACAGGGATCATGTTGTACATATCCAAAGCAGGACGACGTCCCATGAGTGCCGCACCAAAATAGGGAATGAAGTGAATGCGAATCATGTTGTCTTCACAAAAGCCAATCACATCCTTGATGTATTCGTCGTCCTCTGAAGTCAACTTCCAAAAAACCTCATGCACATTTTCTTGCGCCAAGTAATTGAGAATGCTCTTACGATCTCCAAGGTAGTTCACGTCCTTCATGTCAGCCAAGTCTTGACCATTTCGATCAAAGTCGAAGAACCCCAAAATACGGTAACCCAGTGTGACGTCGCTATTCATAAACGCATACAATTGCATGGCGACCGTATCTGTGCCAACAATGACAATACGCCTATAATTTCTTCCTTGTGCGCGGTACCAACTAAAAAATCTTAAAGAACCCCAACGCGTTAGTGTCAACAACAAGTAGGTCAAAAGGATATAATACAAAACCCATAAACGAGCTATCTCATCTAGATTCAATGAAAACAAAAACAGATAGATCGTAGCTGCATAAATAAAGAAATAAGTAGTGAACTTCTTGATCACTTGCTCCACCGCATCAACGCGAATAAAATCATAAGCGCGATGATAATAGGCGATGATCAGGTAAAGAAAATTAGACAGAAACCAAAATTCGGCATCATGATTCTCTGGCCACCATCCGGCTTTTTGAAAACGAATGTAATGGGCCAAGAAAAAAGACATGTTGATAATGAAAACATCCACCAAACCACTTATTAGTGGCAAATACTTCGAATATCCAAACTTGCTGCTCATTTTCTCACAGCAAAGATGCGAATAAATTCAAGGCAATTATATTTTTCGATTCGTCCTCTTTAAATCAATGTGACGCTGTAAATCTGCATCATTTAAAAAGCGATCTCCTTTTTTAATGGCCGGATTTCCTGCTACAACTGTATATGGCGCAACGTCTTTGGTTACGACTGATCCAGCAGCTACAATCGCGCCCTCTCCTATGGTCACACCTTGAATAATGACAGACCCATAACCAATCCAAACATCGTTCTCAACTTTGGTCACAAGACCTAAACCCTTCCATTGATAATTTGAATCTCGAATAGAGGGACTATGAATGGTTGAACTTCCTATGGTTTGAAAATGATGATCATACTTCCCAACAAATGCTACCCGGTTTCCACACAAAACATCATCACCAATAATAACATCACATTCTATTTGCGAGTCCCTTCCCAAATAAAAGGAGTCTCCTATAACAATATTGGATTTCGCCCAAAAACGTACATTTTTACCTACATGAAAACCCCTACCAATTGTGTAAGCACGATAGCGCCAATTCTTAATATAGAAATCTCTTATCCGTCCAACAATTCTTCTTAGCATGACTCTTTTTTCTTTTTGGAAAACAACATCAATCGTAATACCCACATTAAAAAAACTGTATTCGTCCAAAAATATCTTTTCCACATTCTACGTGGCTCTTGAATCAGCCTGAACAACCATTCCAATCCATTCTTCTGCATCCAAAGGGGCGCTCTTTTCTGCATACCAATTAGAACAGGCAAAGCACCGCCCACTCCAAACATTACCCCCTGTATCCGATCTCGTATATTCCACATCCACTCCTCTTGCTTGGGACAACCCAACACGACAAATATCCATTTGGGTGCTCCATCATTGATCCTATCTGCTTCCTCTTCAAAATTCATTTTAGTCAATGGTCCAAAAGGGGGAGAATATGTTTGATAGATTAGTTTTGAATGTTTTTCTGAAAGCCAATCGCTCAACCCAACAAGCATCTCATCGGTTCCACCATAAAAAAAACAGGAAATACCCTTTTCTTCAGCAACATCAAGCATGACGGGCAATGCATCCATTCCTGAGATTCGCTGAGTCCGCTGTTTGTTCAAGCGATTATTCAGCCAAACCAATGGTTGTCCATCAGCACATATCATATCTGCATCCTGCAATACTTGTCCAAACTCATTTCGCTCCAAGGCTTCGACCGTCATATGGACATTGGCAAAACAAACAAACTTGGTCTTATCACCTTCCAACCAGTTCACCCACTGCTCAACCGCTTCGTCCATTGAGCCTTTATACACTTGATCTGTTATGATCCACTTTGACTCACTCATTTCCAACTTCTTTTAAGTTGAACCCATAAACTTTCTAACCGAGATAGCATTCGTCTTGGCACAGACATGACCCAATAAAAACGCTGCTGATACAATGTTGAAATGGCAACGTTGTTTGGCCAGTTAAAAATATTCTTATCCGTATTATCCAGTCGTGTAACATACCTTCTATTGGACCCTACGTTGTGCGTGGCTACTTGATCAAAGCCATGATTGTATACTTTGCTTATTACAGGATAAACTGTTAATCCTCCGCATTTGTATTGCTGATACACCCACCTTATTGCCCAACTGTCTATCTTCCCTTCCATTTGTTTTCTCAACATGGCGTTGACATCTGAACCAAGCAATGAAAAATTCTTCATTTTCAAATTATCCTTGGAGAACTCGCCATAATCGGAAACATTCCAATCCACGCGCTCCCACCTATCTTTCCAAGTGGCCCATGTCCACGACCAACCTCTATTCAGAAAATAAACATCCGAAGTATAATCTCTTGGCTTCTTCAAATCAAAACTATATCCGGAAATGGAATATACTTTGGACGCTGACTCATATCTATCCAAAGCTTGATTCATGTATGCCAAAAAATTACTCGACACCTCCAAATCATCTTCAATTACTATGGCCTTGGCGTATTTAGAAAAAACTTCCGACACGCCTCTGATTACTGAATTGGCCAATCCATGATTCCTATCTGATATCTGACAATGTACACGCGCAAATCCTTCAATTGATTGAGCGAATTGCTGGACTTGTTCTACATCATGTTGGTCGCCATTTCCCCTTGCCCCATCACAGAAAATAAAAACCTCAGAACGACTAGCCTCAGGATTTCTATGCAGTGAATTGATCAGCACCTTTAGTGACTGCAATCGGCGGTAGGTAAATATGACAATTGGCGCAAACTCCATCTCTCTATCTCACTTTTAATTTCGATTCAAAAAAATTGCGTTGATCTATTCTAATCAGCATAACCGAAAGCACAGTAAAAAATATTATTCTTTCATCCATTAGAATCCTGTTGTATAAAAAAGTGAGCAAAACAAAAGCGGCAATCACCCACTCCGTTCTCCGCAAAATTTTTCTGATATCTACAAAAATAAGGATGTATACAGCGAAACCGAGTATTGCTCCTACAACACCATACTCCGCAATCAAATGAGAAACCTCGGAAATGTTGATTTGGTTATTGTACAACTTACTCACGCCATAACCTGACTTAGAATAAATCTCAGAAAAATACCCTGCACCCTTTCCCCAGATTCCTCCTTCATAAAAGGCATAAGCAGTCAATGTTGATCGGTCACTGCTCAAATCGTCAGACAAAACAAATGTGTCATAGGAAAAGAATCCTTGAATCCGTCGTTGGTATTCATCAAACTCATCTCCCAAATCTCCACTAAACAAAAAGAAAAACACAGTCAATGTACTTGCCGCAATCATGATCAATCGAACCTGACGATAGACAGATGTATAGTAATAGATGATCAACAATAAGATCAAGAAAAAACCAATGTTCTCTGACCAATAATTCATTATGCTGCAAACGATTGCCAACAAAACAATTTTCCAGATTGCCCATCTACTTGCCATTGCATATACCATAAGAAACAAGGAGAAGTATGCAATTGAATGCGAAGATCCATCACCAAATGTACCTGCGACATCATCTACGTGACGCCCTTGCAAATGCTGGACATAAACAAAAACAAATTGCAATACAAAAAGAACTGCAGATACCGGCACCAGTATATCAATGAGTTTCTTTTGCACTTTGGTTTCTCGCACCACGACATAATAATCCAATGAAATGATGAAAAGCAAATGTTTAAATGTGTCCCAAAAACTCAACCAGCCAATTATTTTACTTTGGCCTATCCCCACTACCGACACCACCAACATGAAAATTAAAAAAGAAACGATCCATTTGATATTTTTCACTTTGGCATAAACTCCATCTAAAAACATCTTGACCAAAAAGATCACAATAAACAAATCATACACCAACCACAACTGATGAAAATTGTAACTCAATACAAAGGCCAATAGCACCATCATTAGGCCAACACGATATATGTCAGTTGCTTTGATCACTTTTTTATCCGTTCCAAATACCTTTGGCTCGACCGGCGTTGATTTTCTTTACCTGTATCGAACTCACAATAACGTTAATGAATATAGAAATATTGGTCCCCCAAAGTATGCCCACAACTCCTCCATTCCAGATCACCCCAAGAAAATAAGATAAGACAATGTGCAATATCGAGGTAAATATCAAAACAAGCATTTGGACTTTTAACTTTCCTATGCCATTCAAAAAATAATTCTTAGATCCCAAAATCATGTACAACAAAGAGAAGGTAAGCATAGCCAAATTCAAACTCCATGAAGTGACTATTTTTCCCGACATCCAATATTGAATCGCCCATGGGGCAATTGCTAGAAGAACAAAGCCAATTGCCATAAAACCCAAAACAAACTTCTGAATCCGTTGCTGCGCTTGGCGAATCCAATCTTGATCTCCCCTTGTGTATGCTTGTGTAAAGCTCGACCAATAAGGGGTCATAATCAAAACAAATGCGATATTAATGATGCTGAAATACTTGAATGAAACCGAAAAAGGCACCACCTCTTCTGGTGTCAACCAATAGGCAATCCAATAACTATCCGTAGTTGTAATCATCATCCACATCAACTGAAGAACAATAAACTGAACCCCCAAACCCAAAACAGGTTGGATCAATTGACCTTCAAAATTTACAATTCGCGGTATATACTTTCGAAAACGAGTAGCAAAGGCATAAAGCGATATTATAAGTAAAAATACCAAGGGCACCCACGTCAACATCTGCGCATAAGACACTAATGATTTTTCTCCTGTAGCTACCAAATAAAACACCCCGAAGTAACTTCCAACCTGAACCAAGCAGTTGACCAACGCTTGTATCGAATGTACATGGTGCGCCAAATAAAGCGATATGGTCAGTCGCAATAAAACGCCCAACAAAAAACCGATGGTAACATATTCCATCACCGCTACCAATTCAGCATGTGTCACACTTTTCACATTGAATATGGCTTGCCATGGAACTATAGAAAAAGAAACTAGAACCAATAAAATTAATACTGACACTAGAATAAAAATCGTCCAAAACGAAGTTGCGAATAATTTTTTGATCCGATCCAAATCACCAACAGCCAATGACTCAGCAGCTAGGTTTCTCAATCCATTGCCCAAGCCCACATCCAAAAAATTGAACCACGTAATCACTGCGCCTATCGCCAACCAGACACCATAGCGCTCTGCATCCAACATCTCAAATGCAAGAGGAACCATCATCAAGTTGGCCAATATGCCACTACCCCGATAAAGGAAAGACAAAACGGTATGAATGAGAATTTTCCGATCCGCACCTGATTGAAACATCTGCTGAATTTTATGGGCAAACATTCAAGTTAGGCCTTATCGTCTCCATAGGAATATCCATAGCCCACTCCATATCCGCCGCCATAGCCATATCCTCTACCGTATCGACTCATGCCTCTTCCTTTCAAACCATTGAAAACAATGGCCGATGGCCAAAACTTAGACTCTGCATTAATAGGACCCAATATTTTCCCCACAGCCTCTTTCAAACTATGATCATGACGAACAACGAATAAACTCAAATCTGCTTGGTCGGCCATAATCTCGGCATCAGAAATCAATCCCAAAGGAGGTGTATCAATCAACACGTAATCATACGATTGACGGAGCTCAGCTATCATTTCCTTGAACCTTCCATTCAGTAACAACTCCGCTGGATTGGGAGGAATGGCGCCAGGTGGAATGATAAACAAGTTCTCAAACTGAGTGGCAACAATACTCTCAGAGACGGGCATCTTTCCGATTAACACTTGCGACAAGCCTTGTGCTCCTTGAACACCAAAAGCTTTGTGCAATCTTGGTTTTCTCATGTCCGCCGCAATCACCACCGTTTTCTTTCCCATCAACGCCAAACTCAATCCCAAGTTGGTTGTAATAAAAGACTTCCCTTCACCTGGCAAACAAGATGATAACAAAACCACATGGCATCCTTCTCCGCTCAAATAATAACTCATCTTGCTTCGCACTGAGCGAAGTGACTCCGCCACAGGACTTCGGTTGTCCGATGAAATGATAAACTCAGAAGCTACCTCACCTTGCAAAACTTCCCCCAGTACGGTCAGCTTGGTTCTAGATTCGATATCCGAACGGAACTTGATTTTACCCGTTAAAACTTCTCGATAATAGATGTATGCACTCGGGATAAAAATGGATAACACAATTGCGATGAATAAAACCAACATTTTATTGGGACGAACAGGATCGATATCGCCCTCGGCTGGCTCCACTACTCGAACATCGGAAACAGTAGATGCAAATGATATGGCACTTTCTTCTCTCTTCTCCAAAAGGAAAGTGTAAATCGAATTCTTAATGGCCTGCTGCCTGCTAATATCCAATAACATTCTTTCTTTACCTGGCAATGATGTTAACGTTACCATCTTGGATTGTAAGTCTGTCTTCAATTGCGTTTGAGAAATTTCCAAATTGCGCTTGGTTTGGTTCACCGATTCTTTGATGTTGCTGCGCAATTTCTTCATCTCATCTTCCATCACAATCAATTGTTCATCCCGCTCTCCGACAACATTCTTGCGCTTGTTGTAGGCGAATTCCATATCATACAATTTCGGGAGCAAAGAATTTAATAGTGGATCGGAAATGCCCACCAACGATGGCATATTGCCCGGATGATTGGATTTGCCGTTGACATAATTTTCTATGTCGCGCACCACGCTGAGTTGTATGGCAATTTTATTCAACTCCTCATCCTGCCCTCTAACAGATTCCAAAAACAATTTACCTTGCTGACTCAAATCAACGATGCTGTTGGTCTCCTTGAAGGACTCTATATCCTTCTCAACAGAATCCAATTGCGAAGTAACCAATGTCAAACGATCTTCAATAAAGTCCAAAGTAAACTCTGCTATTTGGCGCTTGTCATCAATGGCCGCATTGGCGTAAGCATCTATGATGTCATTCAATATCTTTTGACCCCGTTGCAAATTCTTGGTTTCAAAATTCAATTGAATCACTGACGTATTTTTATTGGTCGTGGCCAATTCCAGTTTCTCCAAAATGCCTTTGACCTCCTTGGGCATCGAAATGGTATTCACGAAATAATCTTCTCCCAAACACTCATTTAATCTCGCACGATCTAGAACTACACGAAAAGATTCACTCTTGTTTCTACCTATCCAAATCAAAGTATCTGACTTGACTTCCTGTGCAGCGCCATTGATGAACAACGCATTGTCTTTCCATTCAAAACGCAAAATTTTATCAGCATCAATGATGCTATCTGGATACAAAGGAGCAAACTCAATTGGGAAATCTAAATTTTCTAGGACATCTCTGATTCGACCATTGCGGATGACATGCACATTGCAATGGGTTCCTTTGACAACTTTCTCAACGATGGGACGAGATCGCAAAATCTCCAATTCATTCTCTACAATCTTCTTTCCCCCGAACAAATCTAACTCGCTGATCAAACTACTGGCACCACCACCCACTCCAGTCTTCTTTTCATCCTTGATTAAAATCTTTGCGGTAACTTGAAACGTTGGTGAGGTGTATCGCAAAAACAAAAAAGCCATTAAGGCCATGATTAAAAAAGCGGATACGAACAACGGCCAGTAAGCACGAAACGTATTACGAACGATCTCGATATAATTGACCGATACATCGTCATTGAATGAACCTCCCTTGTTTTCTTCTATCATGCCTAGGGTTTTATATTGGTCAACACCAATACCAACAAAGTAACCGCACTGGTGAGCGTTGGCCAAACTTGGAAAAATGTACTACTGGTATTGATCTTGGTTTTGTTGGGGCGAACATAAATTACATCGCCGGATTGCAAATGAAAAACAGGACTGGTCAATAATTTCTTACTGGTCAAATCCACTGTGAAAGACTCTTGTCCCTTGGCCGTTGTGCGCACAACTACAACTTCGTCACGCACTCCATTGATGGTCAAATCACCCGCCAAGCCCAAAGCTTGCAAAATGTTGATTTCGTGATAAGGCACATGATAAGTACCGGCCTTGGCGACTTCGCCCAATACCGTAACTCTGAAATTGATACAACGAACATTAATCACCGCATCCTTGACGTAAGGTTTGAGCTGCGTTTCCAAATCACTCTTCACTTCACTCAATCGCTTTCCCTCAACTTTTACACTTCCCAACTTAGGAAATTGAATATGCCCTTGAACATCCACCAAATATCCCAATATAGGACTGGCCGATGTCACTTGCTGCACTTGATTGACCTGAACTGTGGAATAATTGGACATATTGAAAAACACCGCCGTTTCTGGGTCCGGAGAACTCACGAAAATGCTCAACTGGTCACCTACTTGTACCAACGGATCTTCAAAATCATTTGACTGTGGGGTTAACCCATCGGTCAAATCATTCAAATAATAAACCTCCTTGGATTGCGTGCAGGCCGCAAACATCAACATGAAAATCCATCCAAATCGAAACCACTTGTTCTTCATATCCATCAAACAAAAAACGCGGACTGTGGAAATACCACAATCCGCGTCAATCCTTTTTTTAAATTACTTAGCTACGTAAAACAAGCTAATGCCGTGGTGCAAATAAGAACCACCATCAGCCAAATTGGCCAATCCCCACTTCGCTTGTGTATGAGCAGAAATACCCCAATTCTCTTTCACCCAGTAGTTCAAAGAAATACCAGTGTTCAAAGTAGCAGTCTTGGGATCCAATCCTGGATCACGACGGGTGTAACCCAAACCTTGAACTGTTTGAATTTCAAAGTTCTTGATTTTAGCCACAGAATACTTGGTGTTTACATCCAACGCCCAAAAAGTTCCCTCTTCGTATGCGTTCTCACCATTTCTGTTCTTGGCATCATAGTTCACATAAGTGAAACCCAAATCCATCGCCAATTTCTCAGACATTTTCTTAGACGCTGTCAATTGCGCTGGAAACAAGTTGTAATTCCAACTGTCCTTGGCATTGAACATGCCTTCAAACTTTTGACCATCATCATCAATAGCAGCCCATCCCAAAGAAAATGTCCATGGTGACGACTTTAAATTATTCATGATTCCTTGACCTTGTGCACTGGCAACAGCCAACAACACGATAAATAGGGTTGTGATTTTTTTCATATTTCCTCAGCTTTTTTTACAAATATAAACATTTAACTTTTTTAGTTCTCCAATTTCTTGGGCTTTTCCTTGAAAAAGGTAATAACCACAATGGGGGTAATCGTCAACTCAAACAACAAAGCAATGAACAAAGTCATCGATATCAAAAGACCAATATAAAACGTTCCCAAAAATTCAGAGAAAATCAAAGTAGAAAAACCTCCGCTCAAGATCAAAGTGGTCACAATCATCGCCTTTCCTGTGGTCATGAATGTCCGCTTCACTGCATAAATTTTATTCCTTCCCTCCCCCAACAATGTTCTAACCCGCGCCAAGAAATGTATGGTGTCGTCTACCGCAATTCCAAAGGCAATATTGAAAATGATCGATGTACTTACCTTAAGCGGAATGCCGGCAAATCCCATGATGCCAGATACAATGACCAATGGAATCAAATTGGGAATGATGGTCAATGGAATCATGCGCCAGTTTTTATACACCAAACCCATTACCAAACCGATAACAGAAACCGACAACAACAAATCCAACACCATGTTGTCCACCAAATAAGCATTGTTCAAATCCATCAAAAACGCAGTTCCTGTAACGTGATGCTCCGCTAAATCCGGACAATGCTGACCAATGAACTGCGCCAATTCAACATTCTTGGCTTCGTAGTATTTTCTACCAATATCACTCAAACGACCTGCAAAGCGTAATCTGTTTTGTTCTTGGTTGTAGGTCAATCTCGTAATCTCGCGCATGTCCTTGCGCTTCAAGAATCGCTCAATCTTGTTGATCTGATAATCCTCATCTGGAATCACGCGGTAATCCTGCATTCCTGCATTCAAAGAACGATTGGCTGATCTCACCATCTCTGACAAAGAGAACATCGCGCCTACGCCGTATTGCTTTTCCAAATAAATGGACAGGGTATCTACTTGCGCCAATACCTCAGGTGAAAACGGATCCACATCGTCTTTTAATTCAACGCACAGCTCAAATGGACGACATCCCGCAAAGCGCTTTTCCATGAAAGTAAAATCTTGCTTCAATGGGTGCGACTCCTTCAAATCCTCCAACATCAAATTGTCTACGACAATCTGACGAATTCCAAACGCACTAACCACCAACAAGACTATGGTTCCGCCCATTACCCATTTGCGGTTTCGGAAAATCCATTGCAACGCAACATGCAATTTTGGATTCCAATAATCCTCTCGCTCAGCATATTCCGCTAGGCGTTTGGGATGAGCTACAATGATGATGGCGGGCAAAATGGTATAGGTCAATCCGTAGGCCAACAAGACCCCAATACTGGTGTAAATACCAAAATCAGAAATGGGTTTGATATTGGAAAAAACCAAAGTCAAAAAACCAATGGCCGTCGTTACTGCGGTTAAGAAGGTGGCCAAACGAATACTCTTGAAAGCAGACTTGATGGCGTGTATACGCTCTTTACCGGAGCGTATCTCCTGCATGTATTTGGTCAATACGTGCACGGAATCACTCATTCCCACCACAAAAATAATCGTGGGCAAAACGGTCATCATCAAATCAATCTCCTTGCCCACAATCTTCATGAATGCCATGGTAAACAAGATGGAGAGCAGTACAATAATCGAAGGGATAATTACACCCCAGGCGGAACGGAAAGCGATGTACAAAAAGCCAATGGTACAGACCAAGCTAATGACAATGAACATCAATAACTCACGAACCATCAACTCCACATACATCTTTTGTCCCTTTGCACGACCAATCAAATGGGCATCTTTGAACCCAAATTCATCCACCACCATTTGGTTGATGTCCGCATATAGCTGATCACACTTCTTTACCGCCAATCCTGGCGTATGCTTCATGTTAATGGCCACCGACTTTCCATCAGGCGAAAAGAAAATCCCTATCCACTGACCATTCTGATAAATCTTGGTACTGTCCGCCGCGTAATTTTCAGGGGTAAGATGATTCAACCAAGGCGAAGCGAAATACCCGCCAAACAAGGGGTCCTGAACCACATCCATCACTTGCGTCGGACCAACAGCCTCTACGATGTTGTCTACTTTTTTTAATCGGTTGTTCAGTGAGTCAACGCGCGAAAGAAAAGTGGAATCAAAAACACCCGTGGGGTTTTCCAGAACAACTATGAAATAGTCGAAATCGGATTCAAAGGAATTTCGGTACTCCAAGAAGTACGCTGTAGCAGGATCATTCTGAGGGAAAAACTCCTCAAAATCATAGTTGAATTCCAAACGCGAAACCAATAGGCCAGAGATAACGGTTAGAACCGATACCAATGCAATTACCCACCAACTGCGTTTAACTTCCTTGATCATGGCGCAAAAATAATGTTTATCAAGGTAGAAAACGAAAAAAGGGGAACCTAAGTTCCCCTTTTTCATTTGGTTTCGAAAGAATTACTTCTTGTCGTCTTTTACTTCTTCAAAATCTACATCTGTAACTTCGCCATCCGATGATGCACCTGGATTTCCCTGAGCTTGCTCGGCATTGCCAGCTTGCTCATACATCTGTTGACTTGCAGCTTGGAAGATGTTGTTCAATTTGTCCACGTCAGACTTGATACCCTCCAAATTCTTTTCAGCATGTGATTTTTTCAAATCCGCCAAAGCGCCTTCGATTTCGGTTTTCTTGTCCGCTGGCAATTTATCACCCATCTCACCCAATTGCTTTTCTACTTGGAAAATCAATGAGTCTGCTTGGTTCACTACATCTGCTTGCTCTTTGGCTACTTTATCCGCTTCTGCATTCATCTCCGCTTCTTTCTTCATGCGCTCGATTTCCTCTTTGCTCAATCCTGAAGATGCTTCAATACGAATACTCTGTTGCTTGTTGGTTGCCTTGTCTACCGCGCTTACGTTGATGATACCGTTGGCATCGATGTCAAAAATAACTTCGATTTGTGGTACACCTCTTTGAGCTGGAGGAAGATCAGACAAGTGGAATTTACCAATTGTTCTGTTGTCCTTGGCCATCGCGCGCTCTCCTTGCAATACGTGGATTTCTACCGAAGGTTGGTTATCGCTCGCTGTAGAGAAAACTTCAGATTTCTTGGTTGGAATCGTGGTATTTGCATCAATCAACTTGGTGAAAACACCGCCCATGGTTTCGATACCCAAAGACAATGGCGTAACATCCAACAACAATACATCTTTCACTTCTCCTGTCAATACTCCCCCTTGGATTGCTGCTCCGATAGCAACCACTTCATCTGGATTTACTCCTTTTGAAGGCTCTTTACCAAAGAACTTCTTCACTGCATCTTGAATAGCTGGGATACGTGTCGATCCACCTACCAGGATTACTTCGTTGATGTCATTCACACCCAATCCTGCACTCTTCAATGCTGAAGCACAAGGAGCGATGGTTCTTTGAATCAAGCTATCCGCCAATTGCTCAAACTTAGCACGTGTCAATGTTCTCACCAAGTGTTTGGGGATTCCATCTACGGGCATGATGTAAGGCAAGTTGATTTCAGTACTTGTACCAGAAGACAACTCGATTTTCGCCTTCTCTGCACCTTCTTTCAAACGTTGCAAAGCCATGGGATCTTTGGTCAAGTCAAGGTTGCCGTTCTCGTTTTTGAACTCTTGCACCAACCAATCGATGATCACTTGGTCAAAGTCATCTCCTCCCAAGTGGGTATCTCCGTCTGTTGACAATACTTCAAATACACCATCACCCAATTCTAGAACCGATACGTCATGTGTACCACCACCGCAGTCAAAAACCACGATTTTCATGTCTTGCGACTTTTTGTCTAGACCATAAGCCAAAGCAGCTGCTGTTGGCTCGTTGATGATTCGCTTTACAGTTAAACCTGCAATCTCTCCCGCTTCTTTGGTAGCCTGACGCTGCGCATCATTGAAATAAGCAGGAACTGTGATAACTGCTTCGCTTACTTCGTATCCCAAATAATCTTCAGCAGTCTTCTTCATTTTTTGAAGAATCATCGCTGAAATTTCTTGAGGAGAATAATTTCGATCGTCGATTTTTACACGAGGCGTATTGCCATCGCCTTTAACGACACTATATGGAACACGACCCACTTCACGCTCAACTTCGCTGAACGAAGATCCCATGAAACGCTTGATCGAATAAACGGTTTTTTGTGGGTTGGTGATGGCTTGACGCTTGGCAGGATCTCCTACTTTGCGTTCACCACCTTCAACAAATGCTACAATCGATGGAGTTGTTCTTTTGCCCTCGCTGTTCGCGATGACTACCGGTTCGTTACCCTCCATGACGGCAACGCAAGAGTTGGTAGTTCCAAGGTCAATACCTATTATTTTACTCATAGTGATTAATTTTCTGTTTTGTTTTCTCTGCCCTAGCAACCATTATTCCCAAAACAAAAACAAGAAAACTTGTCACAAAACCAGCAAAACCGCACCGCAATTTGTCACATTGTGTGACAGCATCGAACTACTCCTTGATCCAGCGCACCGCTCGACCGCCATCTAAAACGATCATGTACACGCCCGCAGGCAATGTCGATACGTTCCAGCTGCGTTGCTTGCTGTGTACTGCAACCAAATTTCCTTTATGGTCATACATGCGACCCGACACTGCTCGCTCAAAGTTCAGCTGCATCGATCCAGGATTGGGATAGACCATCATTTGAACATCATCTTGCTCATCCACTTGGGGATTAATGCCATTGCTCGCTTCAGGAGTAACCGTCGTTGACGTGGTAAACTGCACCCATTGTGCATCACCGTCGTACAATCTTCCGTAGGTTGTGTCGGCACCCATGCGACTCCATTGCACTTCATCCACCAAACTAAATCCATCTGGACCGAAGAGCCCGATGTACTCTCCACCGTTGGACAAACTGAAGTTGTTGTGCAATACACCTTGGTTCAAATCTGCATCGCAGAAAAACAAGCGCCATCCATTGGCCGGGACAGTAACACTATCCGGGAAAGTTCCCGGCACTTGCCATTTGTTGCGAATCTCTGGATTGTCCGAGAAATAATAACCGCTCAAGTTGACATTCACATTGAGCGGATTGTAGATTTCCACCCAATCCTCGTACTCACCAAAGTTGTCCATCAAGGTTACCAAGTTCTTCGCCATCACCTCATTGATCTTGACGCCTTGACCCGGAATAATGAACAAACTATTCGATGCCGTCGGCGTTGGCGCATTGAATGTAATCCAAGAACCACCACCATCTGAAGATCTTCCCCAGCTTTGGTTGGCATTGATTACGCCGTAATTCACCTGATCGAGGGTAGTGGTTCCATTGGGTGCAAATAGTTTGACATTGCCCTGCGGAGATACGCTCAAATTCAAGTGCAGCGCACCCTCTGCGATTTCGTTGTCAAACCACACAACACGAAAACCACCAGCAGGAATAATCGATTGGGTGGGGTTATTGGACGGAATCGTGTAGGTTCCAGAAGCGTTTTGGATTTGGTAACCCGCTAAATTCACTTGAAAAGAATTGGGGTTGTAAATCTCCATCCAAGGCTCGTAATCAAAGGCCAAATCGTGGATGGTCTGTGTGTTTACAGTTTGAATTTCGTTGATGAAAAGCAATTCTCCATTCGGATTGATCACCTCTTGGTTCATTGCGTTCCAGGTGGTGTTATTGAAATATTGCCATGTAGCACAACCATCACAAGTGCGGCCATAGCTGATGTCAGCGGCCATTTGCGGATAGGAGATGCTATCGATGATTGTGGTGCCATCAGGAGCGGTAAGGAAAACCGTTTCACCACCCGACTTCAACGTGAAGTTGGTATGACTTGTTCCCTGAGTTGCGTTGTCATTGTCGCACCAAAAAATCAGGTAGCCATTGGGCAGAATGGTAGTCAACGCGGGGTCATTGGGGATTGCGTATTTGGTCAACAAAAGCGGATCGTCTGACAGGTAGTAACCCGCCAGGTTGGTAATTCCACCCGTGTTGTAGATTTCGATCCAGTCGTCAAATTCAAAGAACTCGTCCATTTGATCTTGGTTATTGGAAGCCACCAATTCATTGATGAATAGATTCTGTCCGAAAGAAACCATCGAAGACAGCAAGCACAATGCTAACACGAATTTCATTTTCATGTAACAAATATAAAACAATGGTG